>ERZ887942.302-NODE-302-length-41503-cov-28.793187_pt1 | contig 41503 bp, 38 predicted proteins | sample MGYA00521099_ERZ887942 | MGnify/ENA primary metagenome ERZ887942 (study PRJEB32303, sample SAMEA104408605) | aquatic metagenome | biome: Brackish water; feature: Pelagic; material: water | place: Baltic Sea | collected 2014-06-07T06:48:00 | depth 16,251 m ... | reverse complement strand
TTATTGATACCCAGATGCCAGGCACGTGATTGACCTGCAGCAAGGCCTGGGCGATGCTTGGCAACCTTGTCCTCAGGAGTACGCTTTATGGCCCTTAACCCCCAAACCGCTGCGTTTTTAGCAACGCTTTTTGCAGGCGTTGATCCCGAGGCGCCGGTCAGACCGCCATCACCTGCTACGTCTCGTGCTGGTTATCTTGGCATTGCCGCGGCCTTTGGGCCCGGGCCAGCGCTTCAAAGCGTGCAAAACACCACGATTGCAGGCTCACTTGGCGAGATTCCAATCCGAATTTATCGGGATCACGAACAAAATGAAGCACCTTGCCTTGTGTACTATCACGCCGGCGGCTGGGTGATCGGAGATCTAGACACCCATGATCATCAGTGCCGGCAGCTAGCGCAGTTAAGCGGGGCGACCGTCATCAGTGTGGACTATCGGCTTGCGCCCGAACACCCCTTTCCCTCGGGTCATATCGACAGTCTCGATGCGCTGCGATACATCGCAAGCAACCCCGATGAATTTGACATCGACCCCAAGAAAATCGCGATTGGGGGCGACTCAGCCGGCGGCAATCTCGCGGCTTATCTCGCAATTTGCGCGCGAGCAGAAGGCATTCCGCTTGTCTTACAGATCCTGCTGTATCCCGTCACCGATACCCGGTCTTATCTCGATGACGTGCACGACTTCGCCTACCCATCAATTGATGAGAACAAAGACAGCCCATTGCTCACCCTTGAGACCATGCGGTTTTTTGCGCGAGAGACGCTTTCTGGATCAGAAACGACTTTGTCCGCCAGCGATTGGCGCCTATCACCGATTCTAGCTGAGGACTTATCGAACCTTGCGCCCGCCTACATCGCGGTCTGCGAACTCGACCCGCTCCGAGATGAGGGCATTGCTTATGCAAACCGGTTGACCGAGGCTGGCAATACCGTGACCCTTTCAAACTGGCCCGGCCAAGTGCATTTGCTCATGCAACTGGCACCGGTCACCGATGACGGCCGCCGCCTGCTTGAAGCGGTGGTGAGCGCGCTGAAATCGGCCTTTGCAGGAGAAGCCTTATGAGCCAACCACCTGTTGCCTTGGTCACCGGCGCGGCCCGGGGTATTGGCCTTGCCATCGCGCAAAGTCTCATTGCCGCAGGCTATCGCGTCATGGCCGCGGATCTTGGGGCAAACCAAGCCTGGAACTATGAACTCGGACAATCGAGCGATATCGCGCAGGCGCTACAGACCGACTCGCCGCTCGCCGATAACACCCCGCCCTTTGCGGTATGCACGGTCGATGTCACCAATAACGCAGCGTGTGAGCAGGCCGTTCAAAAAACCATCGAGACCTTTGGCCAACTCAACTTGCTGGTGAACAATGCCGGGATCGTTGACTCCGGCCCCATTACAGAATTCAGTGAAGCGGCCTGGGATCGGATTTTTGCCGTTAACACCAAGGGCATTTTCCTGATGTCGAAGGCCGCTATTCCGCACCTGCTGGCTGCCGACAATGCCAGCATTGTTAACACGGCGTCGATTGCGGGAAAGAAGGGCGTGTCGAACATGGCCGCCTATTGCGGCTCGAAATTCGCGGCAATCGGGATCACCCAGTCTATGGCTCAGGAACTTGCCCAGGATAAGATCCGAGTGAATGCCATCTGCCCCGGCATCGTCGGCACCGCGATGTGGCTGGATCATTTGATCCCAAAGAACAATGCTGACAATGCAACACCCGTTGATTTCGCAACCCAAACCCAGCAGCTGATTCCGATGGGGGTCGCCCAGACCGCGCAGGATATGGCGGATGCCGTGCTCTATCTCGCCCGCGCCAATAACGTAACCGGTATCGCGCTCACCGTTGCAGGCGGCATGGAGATGAACTAAGACTGAGCTGCTGATGCGGATACCAACGGATTCTGAATGAGGACTGAGCACCGGTTGCTGGTGATCTACCCGCAACCCGTGCGCTCGCCAAATAGGGCCTTAACCAAAACCGAACGAAACTTGATCAACGGGCAGTCGCGTCCTAGCCTTGTAGCCTCACCATCAAGGAGCAGGAAGAGATGAAACATTTAATGTTGTTGGTTATGGGATTGGTCTTGTCAGTGGGCGCGTTAGGGGACGCACTTGCGCCGAAGTTGAGCAATCATTTTCAAGCACAATTTACCATCGATTCCACGTTTACCCGAGACGGCAAGGCCTATGAGGTATCGGCCTCAGGAGAGGCGGGACCTTATGGTCGCGCCTATCTGTCGTATGTCTTTACGGATAAGCAGGAATTGGGCGATCGAGGCGAGTTTACGGGTTTTGCCTGGACACAAAACGGGGAGGATATCGTCACAGCAACGTTACAAGGCGTTTACGTTAAGGATGGCAACCTATTTAAACTACACACCTTGGATGCAGCCAGTAATGGCAAATTCACCTACGCGGTCGGCACGCTTAATTTCGTGACCAAAACCCTTGTCTTCGAGGCCGCCGATCTCGCGATAAAGTGAGGTTTGCCTGGCAATAATGCCGAGTCAATGTCAGCGGTCATCACATCGCGCGCATTCCTAGACGGTCGCTGGCGGAAGGGCCTTGCGTGATGACCTTCTTCTGCTTTTTCTGAAGCCTGCTTGGCGTCGACATTCATCACGGCGAAGCTCACAGGGCGCTTTCGCGCGGCCTGTTTTGCGCCTTGCATCAAACTAAGCGGAACTTTCTTTTCGCCCACAAAAAACAATTCGGGCGCAAAACGCCAGAATTGTAAGGAGGCCAACCTGAACATGAGATGCGAGTCGTCCTGCAATTCGTTAACGAACACAGGACCAGTCGCTGTCTATTCACCTGGCTGCAGTGCTAAGTTCTTCGCACCAACGCCAGAGACTATCTGGATATTGCTGCAAGTGCCTACAGGGCACTGCCAAAACCTGAGAAAAATTTGCGCAAACCTTAAGCAAGCGATCGCGCGTAGCGCAACCGACTTCCCTAATTTTTTACAACAAAATTAAACGGCTACCACTTTATTAGCGCAAGGCCCTTTCTGGCCTTCACCAACTTCGAATTCAACCGCTTGGCCGTCATTCAATGTTGCGAAACCGCCGCCTGCTTGAATTTCTGAATGATGAACAAACAAATCTTTGCCGCCATCTTCTGGTGTAATAAAACCGAAACCTTTGTCTGCATTAAACCACTTAACTGTACCTTTACTCATAACTCTATCTACCTTTGGTGACAAAAAGTAAGTCCAATCTGCTATCACCATCACAAACTCAGACCTCGCGAAGGTTATCACATAACGCGCGTCTAAAAAGGGTTACTGATAAAGATAGCTGGCGCATTAATTGGCGACATAATTCCACTACCGCTGAGCCAAAATCACTTTGAAGGTTGATTTGTGTCCAGCATAAATTAATGCCCGGGCAACAAACCGATGAACGCTTGGTTGTTGCCTGACTCGCCATGGCCAATACCGCCGTTAATCATAAAAACAAGCAACCGGTGATGAGGCACCTGCTCGAAGGGATCCAGTTAGCGGTCCAGCGCACCTTCGCGTGCTCCCAATCGGCATTGCCGGCAACAACTTAAAATCATAACCACGAACCAACACGACTTATAACGCTGTGCCGGCTCGATTGAAGACACGCTGACGCCGCAGTTAATTCAACAAGCTCAAGCCCATCCATCACCAATATCTCCCCTGTCACGCTTGATCGGCTCAACACGGACTTGTTAGCCCGCTGCCCAATTCAATATTGAATCAGGCCTGTTTCAGCAGGCGCTCGATCCAACGGTCTACTCGCCGCTCCAGCAAAGACAAGGGCAGCGCGCCGCCGCCAAGTACTGTGTCGTGAAAGGCCCGTATATCAAATTTTTCGCCCAAGGCTAATTCCGCCTTCGTCCGCAGACTTTGGATTTTCAGCATGCCAATTTTATAGCTCGTCGCCTGACCCGGCATGATGATATAGCGTTGTATTTCAGACCGGACGTTCTCTAAAGGCTGTGGCGAGTTGGCCAGAAAATAATCAATCGCCTCTTGCTCCGTCCAACCGCGAGCATGCAAACCGGTGTCGACCACAAGACGGATGGCGCGCCATATTTCAGACGTCAGCTGGCCAAAGCGCGAATAGGCGCTCACGTAGGTTGTTGGCATCTCTTTCGCCAACACCTCAGAGTACAGCGCCCAGCCCTCACTATAGACCGTAAAGCCAGCGCGCGTTCTAAACAATGGCAGGCCCTGTAATTCCTGAGCAATGGAGATTTGCATGTGATGGCCGGGGATACCCTCGTGATAGGCAACAACCTCCAACAAACTTTTTGGCATCGTCGTCATATCGGACAAGTGGGCATAATAAACGCCTGGACGCGCGCCATCAGCGGTTCCTCGATAGTAATGCTGGGCGGCACCGTCGCGCTCTCGAAACGACTCGACCCGCTTGACGACCAAGTCCGCCTTAGGCAGTAGGCCAAAATAATCTGGGATCTGCTGCTTCAAGGCGTTAATCGCCGTTGTGGCATCGTCTAAATACGCTTGTCGTCCAACGTCCGTATTGGGGTAATAGTTCCAGTCACCGCGGCGCACCGTGTCCATAAAACTATCGAGGTCGCCTTCATGATTCACTTCCGCCATGATCAAGGCCATCTCGTCGCGCAGGCGCGCAACTTCAGCCAACCCCATGTTATGAATCTCATCAGCGCTCAAACTGGTCGTGGTCTGGCTGGCTAAACGATATTCATAATAAGCGGCGCCATTGGGTTGGCTGCCAACACCCGTCGACTTCGTCGGCACTTTATCTTGTTCAGCCTCCGCCCAGTTAATGACCGCTTGATAGGCGGGTTGAAAATCTTGTAGCAGCGCTGACTTTGCGCTGCTCAGTAATTGATCGCCTTGGTCAACAGTGATCCGTGAGGTTTCAAGTAAAACGGCAATTTCCTGTTTAATATCCGCCCAAATCGGACTGTCTTCACTGGACGCGCCGGTAGACTCGTTGGCCGCAAAAGGTGCACCACTAAGAATCGCTTTAGATTGTTCTATGACGCCGTCCAAAGCGAATCCGGGCGTGGTGACACCCAGCGCCGAGGTGCGTTTGGCATTGTTTAATGCCGTCCTCATGTAGGGCCCCACCGCTTTGATCCGCGCGATGTAGGCCGTCATGTCTTCGGCATCATCCACTTCATGAATATTAATCAGAAAAGTTGGAAGCTGGCTCTGCGCACCATTCATTTGGTCAAACGTCAGGCCACTATAGAAAAAATCCTCAGCCCCGCGCATACGCTCATATTGATAGGTCCAGATATCAAATGACGTCTGCTCTTCCATAGACAGACTGTCGTAGTCGAACAACCGATCAAGATCAGCAACGGTTTGCTGCTTCCAGGCGAGGTGCGCTTTAAACCCTTCAAAGCTTATATCATCCAATTCGTCATTTCGGTCTTTGCGGCCCATATAGGTAAGGCTTATGGGCGAGAACTGTAATTCCTCCTCATAACGCGCGTCGAACCAGTCGTTGAGGGTCATCGCGGGCGCTTCTGTGTCAACACGATCGCAGCCGCTTAGAAAAAGCGCGGCCACCAACAAACCACAACGTGAAAAACAACGATAAAAGTAAGCAGTATTACAGCAATAAGGTAATTTCATAAAACCCACCACCATTCATCAAAGTGTTAAAAGAAGCGCCCTACTTTAAGCAAAGCGTCGTCAAGCCAACGGTTAGATCACACAGCCTGCTAGCATCGAAAGGCAAAATTGTCGCGTCAATCACCTCATTTCGAAGAGTCTACAACTAACAGATTGACGTTGTCGCCAAGCCGGCATCTTGCGCCCGTCACGCACCTGTAACACGTTGCAGTGATTTGAGGGTCGTGATTGAAAGGAAGATGCTCGCCCAGTGGCCTAGGGAAGAAAGCAGATCGGGCGCTTTTGGTTTCAGGCAGGTTTTACCCCGATCAATCAATACGCAAAAGTTGCACGGATCAGTGCCGAATTTTTCCTGCCCCATCGCAACATCAAGGCCGAACCCTCAGTCAGACTTTATCTGGCAACTGATTCGATCATAGGTCAGTTCACTGACCACGTCGCCTTCGGGCGCTCGGTAACCGTAGAGCACTTCGGTGCGCGCCTCGATGCTGGCCAGTAGCGCATTCCCCAGCCGTAACCCAGCAGCACCGGCGTCAGCGCTGTACTGCGTGAGGTAGTCCTTTGCTAGATTATCTTTGCCTGCTTTGAATAGTGTGGAGACGATCTCGACAACCGTCTCTTGCTCCGCCATCAGTCGCGCCTCAAAAGCCATGAGCGCCTCTGTGACCTCGGGTAAAAACTGTTCAGGATGATCGCATGTGAAGTACATCAAACGTTTAAAGGTGCGTCCAGAGAACTCGGTGGCCTCTTGAATCTGCCAGTCTTCGAGCAGGAAACCCGCCGCCTCACCCTTGGTGAGGTAGCGGTGTTTACCAAACTGCGGGGCGATGGACTGCACCCCAATACGATAAGGAATAAAAGGCGCGGTGACCGAGCTTGTCGGCGCGATCCACAGCAGATTGAGCTCGGGATGGGCATTGCGTTTGAGGGCGGCCACCTGACCATAGCCGGTGGAATCTTTGGCAATGCGGGGATCCCGCACGGCATCCATCATGGCACGCAGGTCAATGGGCGCCGCGGCCCGGAGTTCGGCTTCCATTTCACTACGAGGATAACGCTCAGCTTCAACACCATAGATCTTCGTCACATTAAAAGCGTCGCCACTACCAGCATCAAACCATCCCTGGGCAACCGCGAAATCAATGAAGTTGGCCGAGCCCATAAAGTCATCACGCTGTTGAAAATCGAGGGGGATGTCACCGATATAACCCGGATAGGACATGCGGATGTCATCGGGTCCGAGTCGCTCGGCAATCCATAATCCCTGCCCGCCAGCAAAATTTAAAAGAACCCAGCCTTCCGCTTCATCCGCGAATAGGTGCGAATTGCCACCGTAGGTGGAATAGCCATATTCATCGATAAGGGCGCCGATGACCTGTACTGCTTCCCGGGCAGATTTGGCCCGTTCCATGGCGATCCGTGACAGGTCACTATACTGGGGACCTGTCTGGGGATTGGGCGTCATGGAGACCAGTTCGGGTCGCGACGGTGACCAGACATCGCGCCCTGCGACATTGTGTTCATTGAGACCGCCGTTGGTCAGCGGTGGCGGGAAGCCCTCGTACTCAGAATAGTTCATGGTCAGGTAACGATAGGTTTGAGGCGCCTGGGGGATTTTTGAAAACTGACCGGGCATGAAGGCCTCGCTGGTGACGCCGACCGTCATGCTGGCGCCCGGCGCATGAGTTGCGCCAGCAACGACCTCTAACCAGTGGCTCGATACCTCGTCACCAGAGCCGCCAATCAGGACACTGCCGTCCTTCGTCAGGTTCTTGCCGATATAGATCGCATAGCTCGCCGAGCCAGCGGGCGTCCAGACAAGGCCCAGGCACACAAGGCAGAGGTACATCGAGCAAATTTGTTTGAACGGCATGAGATGTCTCCTCTGTAAAGCGCTAACGCGTCTGCACTGACTGTGGCGCAGTCCTAAAATGAATTCAAGGCGCATACGAGTTTTAACCGGGGCTTTAGAACGACCGACTAGAAGCCAAAACAGATCGATCTAAAGGGCAAACCCCCTTAGCGCCAGCGCGTAACCCGGCGCGCTTTCAAATACTGGACCAAGGTTAGGACCGCCTTCGCGATTGACCGCAGTACCCTTCTTGAATGCCGCTTCTCTGCATCCTGCTCTGAACCGAGATCTAAACCCGATTTTTTCGGCGCCGAGGATTTTTTAATAATCTATATTACGCGCACGAGCGTCTGCGACCCCATACCCACTGCAGGGGTCTTTATTCAAACCCGTGACGCCGACCATCATGACGTAAAGTACTTCGCGCATTACATGGGCCCGATAGGGAAAATCAAAATTACGAGTCAAGAGCGGCCACCGAACAGTATGACGTTCGGCAAATAAGAATTAGAGAGGTTACAAAAAAGAAGGGCCGACAGAATCATCCTTGACCCTGCCGACCCGAAGGAAAAATCTTTGTCCTTCAATAAATCATCAGACTGCCCGGGGGGGGCGGTGTCTGATGCGATGCGCATTATTGAGGAGTTTTGTTAAGATTTAATAAAGATAAGTGAATTAAGCGCGATCGATGCAAACTAATCAAAAATAATCACACAAAATGCGCAGAAGGCCTCGGCGGCGCGCCGATCTTAAAAAAGCTTAATGCGCTAAGAAAACCTCTCCAACCCCTTTAATCTAGCAATGCCTGATAGACCTGCGCCCGCAGCTCACGCCGCAGCGGATAGGTCGACGATGGCAACAATTGCGTCAAAAACACGACAAATAAGTCTTCTTTTGGGTCCAGCCAGAAAAACGTGCTAGCCGCACCGCCCCAGTGATGTTCACCAACCGAGGCGACAATATTGGCTTTGACCGGATCGATCACCACGGCCCAGCCGATACCAAAGCCAATCCCCTCGTAGTTGGTTTCACTCCAAACTGCCTGCCCCATTGCCGCAAGATCAGCCCCATTGGGCAATTGATTGAGCCGCATATAATCGATCGTTTTAGGCGACAACAAGCGCGCTTTATCCAAGATGCCGCCATTCATTAGCATTTGACAGAACCGACAATAGTCGTCAATTGTTGCCACCAAGCCCCCGCCGCCCGACTGAAATTTCGGCGTCTTAAAGTACGGGCTGGTTGCCATAGGATCCAATAACAATAATCCTGGATCACGATCCTTTAAAGGGTTCGCCGGCGGCGACTTCGCGCCCATGACCGCGCCAGAGGATGGTCGATATAACGATGAGAATCGATGGGCTTGATCCGCAGGCACGCTAAACCCAGTATCAATCATACCCAATGGACCAAAGATTTCTTGTTCAAAAAAGTCGGCTAGGGACTGTCCGGACCAAATCTCAACCAACCGGCCCAAAACATCGGTTGCAACACTGTAATGCCACTCAGTGCCAGGTTGGCAGAGGAGCGGGACCGCCGCCAATTGATCCACCCAGTCGGCCAAGCAAGTCTCTTTATTCTGATCCAGGCCGCGCGCGCGATAATCCTCATCAACCACATTCTGATTCATAAAGCCGTAGGTCAGCCCTGACGTGTGCGTCATAAGCTGACGCACCGTCATCCGAGTTGCTTGGGGCGCGGTGTTGGTCAGGTCGCCGCCCAGCCAAACCTGGGTCTGCTCAAATGCCGGAATGTACCGGGCGACAGGATGATCCAATTGAAAACAACCCCGCTCGTACAGCATCATGGCCGCAACCGTTGTGATCGGCTTGGTCATCGAAAATATTCGCACAATCGTATCGCCGGCAAAGGCTTGCCCGGAGGCTTGGTCCGAAAGACCCGCGGTTTCTTGAAAGACGATCCGCCCGCGTCGCGCAATCGCTAAACTCGCGCCCGCGAGGCGCTCTGAACTGACTTGGGTTTGCAGCCATGCGGCGACTTGTTTTAACCGCGCGCTACTGATGCCCACACTTTCTGGCTTCGTTCGTTCCACTGATAAATCCCTCATTAATCGCGGCCGGACGCGCTGACCGCTGCGTTATCGACAGCGACAGGCCGACCTGGTTGCTGCTGCGCCGACGCGGGCTACCAAGCCTCGACTTCGCGTTCAATTTCATGACCCAGCAAATCCAGCGCCGCGGCGCGTCGATTCGGCAAGGTGTAATCCGGAAATAAGGCCTCCGAGCTGTCGTAGTCTCTGAGCACTTGCCGCGCAATCGTGACCTTGTGAACTTCGGTCGGACCATCGGCGATGCCCATCACATAAGAGCTCAACAACATGCCGGATAAGGGGAGCTCGTTCGATACCCCCAGCGCGCCGTGGATCTGAATACACCGCGACACAACGTCATGATAGACCTTCGGCATCATGGCTTTAATCGCCGCAATATCCTTTCGAACTTTCACGTAATCGTTGAACTGATCGATCCGCCACGCCGTTCGGAGCACCAAAAGCCGAAAAGCTTCCATCTCGATCCAAGAGTCGGCAATTTTTTCTTGCACCATCTGCTTGTCGGCCAGCATCTCGCCTTTTGTTGTGCGCGACAAGGCGCGCTGACACATCATGTCAAAGGCCCGCTTGATTTGCCCCACGGTACGCATGGCGTGGTGCACCCGTCCACCACCCAGTCGAGTTTGCGCAACGGCAAAACCTTGGCCCCTCGGGCCCAGCAGGTTCTGCTTTGGCACCCGTACATCGGTATATCGAACATAGGCATGGGTGCCGTGTCCGGGCGGCTCATCCCCAACCCCAACATTACGGATAATCTCAACGCCCGGCGTATCGGTGGGCACCACAATCATACTGGCCCGGCCATGGGCGGACGCTTCTGGATCGGTGACCACCATGACAATTAAAAAGCTCGCAAACCGCGCATTCGACGAAAACCACTTCTCGCCATTGATCACAAAGTCGTCACCATCCTCAACCGCCATACATCGGAACTGGGTTGGGTCGGCCCCGCCCTGGGGCTCGCTCATCGAATAGCTCGACGCCAGCTCGCCATTCAGCAAGGGTTGCAAATACTTTGCTTTGATCTCATCGCTGCCATAGTGGGCGAGGATTTCAGCGTTGCCGGTATCCGGCGCTTGGCAACCGAAGACGACCGAGGCAAACCGAGATTGACCTAAGATTTCATTCAGCAGTGCCAATTTTAATTGACCAAAACCCAGCCCGCCCAGCTCAGGCCCTAAATGACAGGCCCAAAGTCCCATTGCTTTAACTTCCTGCTGCAGCGGACGCACCAAGCGAATGAAGTCCGGATCTTGATATTCCATGGCCGAGCCCAGAACCATGTCGAGCGGCGCCACCTTTTTCTCCACAAAGTCCGCCGTCCAATCCAGCAAAACTTGATATTCCGCATCTGTTTCAAAATCCCAAGCCATCTTTAGCCCCTTTTTTATTGTTATTAATCCACATCGTTTTTTCGGCGCTGTCCAGCGCGCGATTTCGACAACGCCCTTAATTTTTTTGGCAGAACCCTTGCGGCGCGTCCGTCATCAACAGCGCCCCGACGCTCGATTTTGACGACATTCCCATCAAGCCCCTCTTAAACGTAACGACTTCTCGTTCAACCCGCAAGCGCTGGCTCAAACCGGATTGATTCAGTTATAGTGCCGTCTTAACTTCATGAATTACCCCTAGGAGCCATCGTGGTCGATACAAGCTTATTTGATCTTTCTGGAAAAGTTGCCCTGATTACTGGCGCCTCTAAAGGCATGGGTAAGTCGATGGCAGAGGGTCTTGCCGAGCACGGCGCGAAAGTTGTGATTTCCAGTCGCAAGCAAGATCAATGCGAGGAAACCGCGGCTGAAATTAACGATCGGTGTGGTCCAGGATCAGCCATCGCCGTGGCCTGCAACATCGGTTACAAAGAGCAACTTCAGAATTTGGTTGACGAAACGCATCGACAATTGGGCCCCATAGATTTTTTGATCGGCAATGCCGGCGTGAATCCCTACTACGGATCAATCCTTGAGATCCCGGATGAGGCGTACAACAAAATTATGGAGAGTAATGTCCGCTCGAACTTGTGGCTCGCCAAGATGGTTGCCCCGGATATGATCGAGAAAAAATGCGGCTCGATTGCCATTACCGCAAGCACTGGCGCCTTTGGACCTTCAGACGTATTGGGAACCTATAACATCTCAAAGCTTGCCGACATCGCACTGGTTCGAAACCTGGCGATGGAACTTGGACCCCATGGCATACGGGTCAACGCGATTTGTCCCGGACTGGTTAAAACCGATTTTGCCAAGGCGCTTTGGGACAATCCTGAAGGCGAGCGGCGCGCCAATGAAATAACGCCCCTGCGCCGACTGGGCGAGCCCGATGATTTTAAAGGTATTGCGGTATTCTTGGGCTCGAACGCCTCGAGTTGGATCACTGGCCAGGCCATGACGGTTTGTGGCGGCACCAACATGTGGGGATAACCTAACCGGTTGTACTCATTTGAAGAACGGCCATTAGGCCATGCAGCAGCGCGACCAGCACCGTCACGCGGTGACGCATTCTTTGATAGTAGCTTGGCGCCGACCGAAACACCGAGCGCCAACGCTCAACCGCCAAGAGCCCGACAAACAACCCGCCCTGGGCGAGCAATCCCCACACGGGGGGCATTAAAAAAATCATCACGGCCAGGATCACTAAGGCATTACTGAGCCCGATCTCAAACCAAGGCATGTGCCCCAATGCCGTGCGAGTCAGCGCGATCCCCCACCAGCTGCCCAACAAAAACGCAGCGATAGCAAGACCATACACTTGGAAAATTTGGCTTGCCAAGGGCGCCTGAAATAGGTGGCCCGCAACGATGCAGGCGGCAAACGGCAATAGCCCTAAATAAGTTAGTGCAGGCACCCAAACACTTCGATCTTGCCAGCTTGGCATCACAGTCAACTAACTTTCAGCGCGACGTTTCATTTCACTAAACGCCGCAAGCGCAGCCTCTCTGGAGGCCTTCACCTCAACAATCGGTGCTGGGTAATCTTTGCCAATGACAACCCCGGCCGCGCGGCTGATTTCAACCGGGCACGCCCAAGGCTCATACAAATATTTGCTGGGCATCCGCTTTAGCTCAGGCACATAACGCCGCGTGTACGCCCCATCGGGGTCAAATCGTTGACCCTGGGTAATCGGATTGAAAATCCGAAAATAGGGCGCTGCATCCGCGCCGCTACCGGCGCACCACTGCCAGCTGGCGCTGTTACTGGCGAGATCAGCGTCTACCAAACAGTCCCAAAACCACCGCTCACCGTGGTGCCAGTGCAGCTTCAGGTTTTTGATCAAGAACGAGGCCACAATCATGCGGACCCGATTGTGCATGCTGCCGGTTTGCCGCAATTCACGCATGCCTGCATCCACAATCGGATAACCCGTTTGCCCGGTCTGCCAGGCTTTCAGGAAAGTCTCGTCGGTCTCCCATGGAAAATGATCAAATTTCGCTTGCAGGTTTTTCTCTTGCAACGTGGGGAAGTGATACAACAGGTTGTAAGAAAACTCGCGCCAAACCAACTCTTTAATAAAATGCGTTTGGTTATCATCAGCGGGCGACTCGGCGCGCACGCTTGCTAAGATTTGATGCGGTGAAATCTCTCCGAAATGGAGATGCGCAGATAAACCAGAAACCGAACGCTTGGCAGGAAAGTCTCGACCTTCTCGATAATCGCCCATTCCGGTTGCCAGGAAATGCTGCAACCGACCCTGCGCGCCCTGCTCACCCGGCGTCCAGTCCATCAACATCGCCTCGTCCCATGCCACCTTCGGGCGTAACGCGAGCGATTCAAGTCCCGCTTGTTCCCCATGTGGCACCACCTGAATCCGAGCCGTGTTGAGCACGCCCGGCGTTCGGGTGGCTAGATTCGCCATACAATGCTTATAAAAAGGCGTGTACACGCGGTAAGGGTATCCATCTTTTTTTACCGTGTCCCAAGGCTCAAACAAGAGCGCACCGTTATAACTGGTAACCGAAAGACCGTTGGCTTTTAGCGCTGCTTTTAAACCTGAGTCGCGCTGAATCGTCCACGGCTCATAGCCGCGATTCCAGGTCACGGCCTCAATCTGATAGCGCGCGCACAAATCTGGAATCAGGGTTTGAGCCGAGCCCTTCAGCATCACCAGATTATTGTTAAGACTTGCATCCAGCGCCGTTAAAGATTGGTGGAGCCAAGCGCGAGAAGCACCGCCCAGCACCGACCGCACGGGCTCATCGGTGTCCAATATAAAAACCGGTAACACCTCGCCCTGCTGACAAGCCGCAAGCAACGCTGGGTTATCCTGCAACCGAAGATCGTTTCTAAACCAGTGAAGGGTTCGCATTACATTTCGCCTCGCATCAATGTTGTTTTGACTATTAAATTATTGCCGTGGCCGACGCTTGTGACCAAACCATAAACCCATCTTTTATGACCGGCGCTTGAACGTCATTGCGCAGCTCGAACAGCGCCCAATCCGAGCCTTGCGCCGTAATGTGCAGCGTTAAAGTCTGAGGCATCACGACCATACTGGTAAAACGCCCACCCAGCCGGGTGACCTGATCCACCGCGCCCTCGAGCAGCTCACGGCTCAAGGCAGTCACCGACAGTGCAAGCGATGCTGTGCCATGCAAAATAATGTCTGGCAAGCCCGCCGCCAGCGCAAAGGCTCGATCGGAATGAATCGGGTTGTAAATTCTTGCCGTCTCGGTATAGATGTTGCCGAGCCCTGCTGAAACCGCGATCGGTATTTCCCTTCTCGCGTCGACCGCTTGCTGCGTCAGATGGATGTCTGGCCAGGCGGGCGCTTGCGCAATGGGCGTTGCCGCGGGACCCTCGATCGTCACGCCCCGGCTCACATTGGTTTGCCAGGTTCTCGTCACCAAGTCACCGGCCTCATCATAGGTATCAAGCTGTAAACAGACCCTAGCGCCCTGGTGACCTGCCTGCAAATCAACGACCCTCGCGGTGGTTTGATAAGCCTGCCCAGGCACAATCGGCTTTATCACATGCAAATCATGGGTTGCATGAACCCCCCGGGCAAGCTCGTCATCGCTCAAGCCATCGTGTCCGGGTAGTGCTCGGCTATCCAAGACACTGGGCCATTCCAAACACACCGGAAACAAGGGATGTACGCAGAGGCTTGCTTGGGTGGTATCGCGCAATCGCGGATTCTCGTCTTGCAGACCGGCCGCGTAGGCCATGGTCCAACGAGTATCAACCGCGTGGTGTCTTGGCGACGTGCACTGCCCCACGAGCTGGGTCTGAAGCGGCATAGGATCGATCCTCTTTTGATCATACTGGACTACTAACAAGGTGTGACAAGGCGAAGCCGTTTTTACTCGCTGCTTGCGCTACAGCTTAAGCGGCATCTCTAAGGCAAGATCGCTGCCGGCAACTGGATTGCCAATCATTTCATCAAAACTACTTTGATGTCTCAAGGTCGCAGCACCATATTCAATCCCAACCAGCGCTCGCTTCATCGCGCCCAAACTTCGGGTCATGAGTCGCTGACCATTGTCTGTTATCACGGCGTAGCGCGCACCGCCTACATCCGCCTCGACCAAATAAATCTCAGGATCTTGACTTTGGATCAGCAGATTCACGGACTCGTTTCGAGCCCGCTGGATCAAATCAACCAGGTTTATCTTTTTAAATGCCATTCTTACCTTTTATCCTTATCGAATCTTAACCCAGAGCCCCTCCCGGCCCTTTTTACTGGCCGATCATCAGGGGCGACCAACCCTGTCTTCAACGAGCCATTCCGACAAAGAGACCAGTTATGGTCACATTGTGCCTCAACTCACATTGATCTGATTTGATCAAAGCCTCGTATTTTTTTCTACCTGTCACGAAAAGGACCTAGACATGACGTCACTTGCCGCCTCATCAATTACCCGAAAAACTGCAATCAGCACCGAAGCTGCCGCCGTTAAAGACGCTTTGGTGCTCAAAGGACTTGAGACGCCGATGCTTGAAACTGGCCTGACTCGCGATGAGAAGTATCTTCGGATCAAGGCCGCTATGCGCGATGTTGTCACCACCTTGGGGCTCGACCTCAGTGACGACAGCCTAACAGAGACACCGCACCGCATTGCCAAAATGTATATCGACGAAATTTTCTCCGGACTGGATTACAGTCAATTTCCCAAGATTTCAGTCATCGAAAATAAGATGGGCGTTGAGGAGATGGTCAAAATCACTGACATCAACCTCACCAGCACCTGTGAGCACCACTTCGTGACCATCGATGGTGTTGCTGATGTTGCTTACATTCCCAATGAAAAGATTATTGGCCTGTCTAAAATCAATCGTATCGTGCGCTTTTTCGCTCAAAGACCGCAAGTTCAAGAGCGCTTGACCCAGCAGATCTTAGTGGCCTTACAAACCCTTCTCGACACGGACAGTGTTGCCGTCCGCATCAAAGCCACCCACTACTGCGTGAAGTCGAGAGGCGTCATGGACACGAGCTCCCAAACCGAAACAACCGCATTGGGCGGCCAGTTCAAGGCCAACCCGACCGCTCGAGCCGAATTCCTCAGTTGAGCGGCTTGTTTTGGAGCGCCGCGGCTGATCCAACCCAAAAAGCATCGCGTAAACTGTCCAGATTCGTCCAGATTGGATTTGGGCTCGCCGTACTTCTGCTGAATGGATGCAGCGCTCAACCGAGACCGCCTATGAATACCGTTGCTGACCTAAACCTAACGCGCTTTATGGGCGATTGGCACGTGCTTGCTGATATCGCGACCCCCTTTGATCGTAATGCGGTCAACCCCCTTGAGACTTACAAACTTGCCCCGGGCGGCGTGGTCGAGACGACTTATTCTTATCGAGAGGGCAGCCCTGACGGCCCTCTGCGCGAGCGCAACCTAAAGGGATTCGTCTCAGCCGAGTCACCGGCAATTTGGGGCATGCAAATTTTCTGGCCCGTCAAAGCTGAATACCGGGTGGTGTATCTCGATGTCGACTACCAAACAACCATCATCGGTAGAACCAAGCGCGATTTTGTCTGGGTGATGGCGCGAACGCCTGCCATTGACCCCGAAACCTTTGCAACCCTTATGACAACCGTCCAAACCTTGGGGTACGATCTCTCTCAAATCCGCATTCATGAGCCCATGCGCTCGTTACAGGTCCAAGAAACTGAGTCGAACATCAATCGCAATGATTAATAATGATCTAATGCGCTCAACTGACCGTAAACCTTGGAAATCAGATGGACAAGCGCGAATAATGGCGACTCAAATCAAAACCAAGGCCAAGATGAACAAACCTAGTGGACCAGACTGGAACGCCCTGCTTGTGAAGGTCGGAAGCCACCAAGATAAGGCCGCCTTTGGCGCCTTGTTTTCACACTTCGGGCCTCTTTTAAAAGGCTTCTTACTCAAAGGTGGCGGCGTTGAACCAGAGCAAGCTGAGGAGCTGGTCCAGGAAACCATGATTAAGGTATGGCGCAAAGCGCCCAGTTACGCGCCGACGCAAGCCGCGGCCAGTACCTGGATGTACACCATTGCCCGAAACACGCGCATCGATTGGCTTAGAAAGCACGCCAAAAAGAACCACCAAACCGATGAGCTGGTTGCTGAGGATCTGTTTGATGAGAATGAGGAATCTTCGCCCTTCACTGCGCTGATCCAGACTCGCAACGCCAGCAATATCAGAGAACATTTAAATAGCTTGCCCCAAGAGCAGCTCCAAGTCCTGACCTTGATGTACTTTCAAGGTAAGTCGGGGCAAGAAGTTGCCGATGAGCTCGCCATCCCGCTTGGGACCGTTAAATCTAGAGTGCGGCTTGCGCTGCAAAAATTAAAACTAAAAATAAGCCCAGATGGGGAAGAACAGGTGGTATACGCTTCATGATCAATAATCATCCAAATACGCAGCTTTTGACGGACTACGCAACAGGCGGGCTGTCAATGGCGCCCCTTATTTCAATTACAACGCACCTGCAGTTTTGCGACCAATGTCGAGAAGCCGTAAGCGGTCTTAACATCCTTGGTGGTGAGCTGCTTACAGAGTGTGACGAAGCTGAATTATCAGAAGACTTATTAGCGCAAACTTTGGCTATGCTCGATGCGCCGATGATGGCCAATGCCGAAACGGCAGCAGAGACCCCTAAGTCCAGTCTCTGCCCGGACCTTGCAAGTCAACTTCCTAAGTACCTGCATCGGTTTCTGAATTCCCAAGAACTTGAGTGGCGAAGCTTGTCCTCTACTTTGTCTGTTGCTGCCATTAGTGTTGGCGAAACCGATTATGAGCTCGCACTGCACCGAATTGACGCTGGTGGCAAGGCCCCAGTTCATGACCATAAAGGAACCGAATTAACCGTTGTCCTGAAGGGCAGCTTCTCCGACGAAGACGGCATTTACCGCGAAGGCGACTTCCTCATGCGTGAGCCTGGTGATGTGCACAGACCGTCTGCGACCCAAGACCAAGCGTGCATCTGCTTGTCAGTGCTGTCTGCACCAATCAAGCTGACCGGCATTAAGCAGGTCCTCAACCCATTCATGCGGTTCAACCCCAGTTAATGACTCCGGCTCGCTCGGTCCGCCTGCCCAGAGGCGTTATTACAGAGACTTCGAGCCGGTTGTAGTTACGCCATCCCTATCCTCCTTCTGAGGATCCTCCCCTGACCTTGATTCGCGTCAAGAATCTAACGCATACGGGGCAGGGTCAAAGCCAAAGACGCCATATCGCGCCGTCACTGCAGCCAACGTTTCGGGATTCCAATAGGCATTGCCCGGCGCTGGAAACCCCATGACGCACCGCTGCAGTACACTCGCTCTGCCAATCCACCTTTCAAGGAACTGACTTTCTCGATACGCCGACCATGCCCATCCTGGATGCAGTGTACTCACCCACTCAGCAGCGGCGACTCGAAACGTCATATTGTGCGCGAGTCGCCGAGCCCCCTGCTTCAAGGGCGTTCCACGATGCCAAGTGTCGTGCCGATACAACAGAACATCTCCTGGCCTGTACGCAACCCGCGCCTCGCGCTCGTACAGCGCCGCTCGAAATTCAGCGACCTCGGGCGCCACTGCTGAAAGATAGGTTTCGGCGGCGACTCGATCGTTGATAAACCTCAGATCCCCAATACCCGGTGCATCGATGATTGGCCAGCGATAAGCAGGATCCTGTGGGCCTGTCCGTGGCACGACAGCCGTCTCCCCGCCGCAATCTGCGGCGTCCGAATAATACAAGATCAACTCAACCGCCTCCGGCGTCTCCCACCGCGGTGGATGCACCAAAGAATGATTCGGATAATCCACATGCATCCGCTGGTCCCGATTATCTCGCTCAGACTGCCGTTCAGGACGGCCGTACTTGGGCCAAAGATCCGACTGGGTAATTCTTAATTGAGCGACTTCAGTGCCGAGGAGGTCCGCAACCGCTTGCAGCAATACAGCGTCTAACGTGATTTCGTTAAAGATGGTATGCGGCGAGGGAAACACCAGCGCGCCATTGCTGCCGAAGTCGGTCACCTCGTCAGCCGCCGCCGAACCCGGCGCCGGAAACGTCGCATCCGCCAAATCCAGCAACTGCTGTTGTAAAGCCGGCGTGATCAAACCATTGACCAAGGTATACCCCTGATCGCGCCATTGGCTGATCTGGGTCTGCGACAGCCTTGATGCGGTAACCGGTGCTGATCGAATCTCACGCTGGGTCATAACGCGCCCTCGCTCCTGAAATACCAAGACCCTTTGGTCCGGCCTTGGCGCTAAACGGTGAACTCAGAACAATAGCGCGCTCAATTTCTGGCGTTGGTGACGTTCATCCCCAAACTGGTATTGGCTCCAAAGCGCCCGCCTTAAATACAGCTGAGCATCACATTCGTAGGTAAACCCGAAACCGCCGTGGAACTGAATTCCACGATCACCGGCTTCCGAAAACTGCTCGCTCGCACAGCATTTCGCCATACGAACCGCTGACTCGACAACCGCGAGGTCCGTTTCATCGCGCCATACCGTTGCCGCGTGATAAAGATACGATCGCGTCATTTCCGCGCCCATTAAAATATCCACGGTCGGATGCTTCATCGCTTGATAACTACCGATCAATCGATCGAATTGTTTTCGGGTATTAAGATAACCGACAATCACGGCCAGCACGCCTTCAAGCCCGCCCGACATCTCGGCGGTAATTAGCAACATGGCCGCTAACTCAATCTTTTTAAACGCCGTGCCAGGCAGGATCTGATCTGCTCGAATCGATAAGTCCGATAGCACAAGGCTATAGCTCCTTCTCGTTTCATCGATCACGACTTCACGCTGGATCGCGCCGTCGGGCAGCTCGCCAGTATCCACCAAGCACCAGCGCAAGGACTCACCCTGCAACGCCGAAACCAAGATCACATCGGCAACGCCTGCGTCGAGCACAAAGGCTTTACTGCCGGTCAACGTCATGTCGCCGGAGGCGGATTGATTCAAACGCGCGGTGATTTGATCCGCGTCCCAAGCGCCGTTTGCCTCGGTTAAGGCAACGGTTGCAATCTGTCCGGCGGCAATTTTAGGAAGCCATTGGTTTTTTTGGTCGTCGCTGCCATTCGCAATGAGGACTTGAGCGGCAAGGGTTGAGGCCAACAGGGGCGTTGCCAAGAGTTGCCGACCCATTGCTTCAAAAATGGGGACCGTGTCTGCTAAATCCAAGCCTAGTCCACCATAGATTTCCGGAATGGTGACCCCCAGCCAACCTAGATCAACCATCGTTTGCCAGAGCGTTGCATCCAGCGGCTGTCCGGCTTGGATAGCCTGCCGAACCGCATCAATGGGCGCGCGTTTTTGACAAAACTCGCGCGCCGTATCCAATAGCATGGCTTGTTCTTCAGAAAATCGAATCACGGGCGACTCCTTAACTTTTCGGTAAGCCGAGCACCCGCTCGCCAAGAATGTTTTTCTGAATCTGAGTGGTTCCGCCACCGATGGTGCCGGAAAAAGAATTCAAATAGGATCGCTGCCACTTGCCGCCGTCTAGGGCGTCTTCACTAATATAGCGTGCACCGTTTGCGCCCTGCAACGACACGGCAAACCGAGTCATCTTGCGCTTTAGCTCGGAACTCCTGAGCTTTGCAGACATTGCCACAGCCGTTGGGTAGGTGCCGCCAAGCGCTGGAATGCGCGCCCGCGAGCCCATTGCGGCATTGCCCTTGGCTTCCAAGACAAGCTTCACCAACTCATCACGGGTTAAAGGATCTTCAATGGCCGGGCGGCCATTTCGAGTTGCGCGACGCGCAAGTTCAACGATGTCGTTGATGTTCAAATCCATCATAGATAACCCGCCGGCTTGCCCGCCAACAGCGCCGCGCTCAAACATCAGGGTTTTCATCGCAACTGACCAGCCCTCGCCCTCATTGCCAAGCATGCAATCGGCGGGTATTCGCGCATCGGTAAAATAAGTTTGGCAGAACCCATATTCGCCAGTCAGTTTTTTAATCGGGGTCGGCGCAATGCCGTCAGCCGTCATCGGCGCTAAGAAAAAGCTTAACCCAGCATACTTGTTAGGACCCTCATTTGAGGTTCTCGCAATTAGAATCATATATTTGGCATAGCTGCCGAGGCTGGTCCAAATCTTGGAGCCATTGATCACATATTCGTCGCCGTCCTTCACTGCCCGAACCTGCGCATTACCCAGATCGGAGCCGTGATCTGGCTCTGAAAAGCCTTGGCACCAAATGTCTTCGGCACTCAGGATATTCTTAATGTAGCGCTGCTTATCCGCCTCACTACCCATATCTAAAATCAATGGACCGGCCCAATTCAAACCAATCGTATTCGGCACGAAAGGCACCCGCTGGGCTGCCATCTCTTGATTAACGATCTCTTGCATGACTTGGGGTTGCCCGCCCCCACCGTAGGCCTCGGGCCAAGACATCCCCAAATAGCCCGCCTCATAAACCGTTTGCTGCCACCGTCTTAGAAACTCAAATTGTTGATCGGTGCCGACTTCCATAAACGTTTCAGGTAATAAAAAAGAAGGCGCGGCGGGCTTGTTATCTTGAAGCCATGCTCGGACATCCGACCGAAACTCACTGATTTCATTCTCGTTCACAAAGACTCCTTGATCGGACCAGACCGGTTAACAGATCCATAATAAGGACTAACTAGGGCATTGACCACTCGCCGACACCCAGTGATGCGGCGGTATCCATGCCCTGTATTATTGGGCATTACCAGGATTGGCATTGGCAGCAAAAAAGCAAGGCGGGGTGCAGGCATCAAGGGGTACAGGCATCATGCGGGCCACTCGGTTCAGGGCGCTCAGTCAGGCGACTGTCCAATCGATAAACACCATAATAGGCACCCGAGTCGTGAGATCACAACTCAGATGTTCGCAAACAGACCACACCAACAACCACTCGCTCGCTACCAGCCGAATTAGTCTTTTTTGGTGCTGATTCTGATGTGGCGAGAGCCACTTTGTGCATTCTGACCACTCACACCGTTCGGTATTTCTTGAATCTTTTTACCGGACGCCAAAAACGCCTCGGTTTCGGAAACAATCTTATCGCGCAACGATTGTTGTGCGAGGGCATCAGAATTTGATTTTTTTGACATAATCGTAAGGGCTGCGGTTATCGACGCGGCCGATCCTCTTTTGGACGAGCTTCATTAACGGTGAGGGCACGACCGTCAAATTCTTTGCCGTTCAGTGCGTGAATGGCGGCATTGCCCGCTTCGGTTTCGCTCATTTCGATGAAACCGAATCCCTTCGAGCGACCCGTATCTCGATCGGTGATGATCACGGCATCCGTGACAGCACCATGGGCTTCGAACATTTCAGCCAGTTCGCCCTGTGAGATTTTAAACGGAAGGTTACCTACATATATTTTCAAGTTAATTCCTTATGAATCGTGATTTCTTGTCTGTGCAAACCGGCGCTCAGCGATGGCGCCGGTGGTTTCCATCACGAATGCACATGTCCGTGGCTGATTTCTTCTTCTGTCGCGGCGCGTACACTGACCACTTCAACCTCGAAATGCAGGGTCTCACCCGCCAGAGGATGATTGCCATCAACGGTGATTTCATCGCCGTTTACTGCCGCAATCGCAACAGATTGCTGCTGACCCTGCTCATCTGACGCTGTAAAGCGCATCCCGGCTTCAATCGACTCAACGCCGGCAAATGCAGACCGCGGTACAACCTGAACCAATGATGGATCAATCGCCCCGTACCCGTCCTTCGGCTCGATCACAGCCGTCAATTGATCGCCCGCAACCTTATCCAACAAAGCGGCTTCAAGCCCGGTGATAATGCCACCGGTGCCGTGTAAGTAAGTAAGCGGATCTTGTCCTTCGGAGCTATCTAGAACCGCTCCTTCGGCATTTTTTAGGGTGTAATGCATCGCCACAACGGCGTGGTCACAAATATTCATGCGGGGCTCACTATTCGTCTGGTCCGGAATCAAAGCGAAACCCTCGCGACGATCTAGCTAGATTCAATCAATAAATACGATCAACTGAGCTTTTTACACGGACTTGATAACAAACAGTGAACCAAAAGAAACAGTTAACATAACGCGAGGCCAGCATGTTAACTGAAATCACCCTGAATACCTAGGAAGGCTGGCCGCGCGGCTGCTCGCCCGCGGAACTCGGTTGGACTATTGATGAAAGCCTTGGCAGTATTGGACGGCACCGCAGACGTTTTTTCTGGCCATTAAGGAACATCGGCAAACCAACATGACTCCCATCACGCGATCAACGGCTTGGATCTACGGCTCGGTTAGCCTGCCCCTTGCGATCATCAGTTATCCGCTAGCCGTCTGGATCCCTCGCTTGTATTCAACGGAGATCGGCATTGATCTGGGTTTGATTGGGCTGGTGATCTTTTGTGCGGCGATTTTCGATGCGATTTCTGACCCAGCGATGGGCTTCATGTCGGACCGCTTTCAAACCCGTTGGGGACGCCGCAAGCCTTGGATCGCAATTGGTGTACCCATCTACGCGGTTGCCGTTTGGATGCTGCTTAATCCGGATCAAGGCAGCACGGTTTTATACCTTGCCCTGTTTTTCATTTTGCTTCGGCTTGCAACCACCATTTTAGGCCTGCCTTATGCCGCCTGGGGCATGGAGCTATCGACTGAATACCATACTCGAACCATGATCCAATCAGCGCGCGAGAAGTACGTGCTGGCGGGTTTGATTGTCGCCTCCGCCATCGTACTGATTTCAGAGGAAGTATTTGATAATCGTTCTGCCAGTTTCGTTCTCAGTAATTTTTCGTGGGTGATCGTGACCCTGTTACCCCTCACCGCGCTAATCGTGCTGTTAAAGGTGCCCGAAGTGGCGGTGCCAGCAGCGCCTCGGGTCTCGATTGTGGCATCGCTGCGACAAATGACCCGAAACAAGCTTTTCCTTCGATTGCTAATGATCGAATTACTCATTGCCGGCGGCGAGAACTTCAGAAATACCCTGTCGCTTTTTTTCGTTCAAGACTACGTCGGCGCGGACCGAGTCGGGCGCTTGTATGTGCTGTATTTTGGCGTGGGACTGCTGGCGATTCCGGTTTGGGATTGGATTGCACGTCGGTTTGGCAAGCATCAGTCTTTAGCGACCGCCATGGTACTGGTGAGCATCATCGCCATTGCTTGCTTTATGCTGGACTACGGCCAAATCACTGAATTTTATGTTTTGTTTGCCTTAAAAGGCTTTTGTTTCGGCGCGTTTGCCTACCTGCCCCGCGCCATGCTGGCCGATGTTGTGGATTTCGATACCGTACGATCGGGTACAGCCCGACCCGCCAGCTATTTCGCGATTTTAGGATTTATGACGAAGTGCGCCGCGTCTTTCGGCGGCTTGTCCCTGCCGATTCTTGGCCTCGTAGGCTATTCGGTTGCAAGAAACGTGACCAACGGGCCGACAGAACTCATGTGGCTGGGCATCCTGTATGCAATTGTGCCAACCCTTATGTTTGTGGTGGCTTTTTATCTCTGCGTGACCTGGCCTTTGAACGCCAAGCTACATCAACGGTTGGAGCGACTCGTCGCCCGCAAGCAGGCCCGCTACGCCAAGGATTAAAGCCGGGCCTTAATGGACCGGCGTGCCGCTCAGCAGGCCGCCCACCAAATGCAACCGGGCTTCGATCGAATTACATTCCAGTAACTGCTGCATAATATCGGCATCAAATTTCAAATATTGGAAAATGCGGTAGGAGAACACCGACGATGATTGTTCTTGCCAGCTGGTAGCCGCCAGAATCTTTCGCAACTGCTGATGCTCTTCGCCAATGAGGGCTAGCAGGCTGTCGTTAATCTCTCTTTGAAGGGCAGGGTATTCCTGCTCAGCATCCTCATCGATCAATCGCTCCGCGCGGACAATTTTATACGGCAGCGTTTGCACTTCTGAGATCACGCGGTAGCGTGCTTGCATCTCGATCGCCGCATGAATCCGTCCATCATCAAGGGTCTCTAGGATGCGGCATGGGCCTGCTGAGAAAATCTCATAAGGAAGGTAGGTCGCTTGATTGGTGCTGAGCGCTTCTTCGGTTGTCTTCAATTGAGGCGCCGCGCGGATTTGTTTGCGGGTATGGCAAACACCGATCGGCCGCTCGGCAGCCACACTATCCGTCACCATCTTGCGATAACGCGGCTCAAACACATGGAGCGGGACTTCGTGGCCCGGGAAGGCCACCAACTCTGGAATGGGAAATAACGCGATTTCTTGCACTATTGAACAACTCCTTGCCTTGTTTGTTGTGGGCCAAGACGTAACGCATACGTTCGAACCGAACCCTCAACAGGATTAATCGAACTGTATCCCAGTCTACACACCGGGCGGCCGCCGGCAACCTTTGTCATGAAAACGGCCGTTTTGATCGGCTTTTCCACCTTCGGTCTTACGCCGGTTCGTCATCCAAAGATTGGAATTTTTAAGATCGAGGCCGGCGGCGCACGAGGTTTGGCTGATCGGTAATGACAGACCCAGTTCCTGATTGAGCCCATACGCATCAGCGCTTGCGTTAAACCTTGCAACGCTCTGACCCACATTCAAGGTTTGAGGCCCGTGTCCGCACGCCTATTACCTACACGGCGTCAGCGCGAGATCAACGCAGGCTCACAATGCCTACCGACACGATTATCTGGCATACTCTTTAACAAGCAATCAAAAGCTCTGACTTATGGCGCAACACAGCATTCTCGATCTAGTTCCCATCACCTTTGGCAGCGACGCAGCCTGTGCCCTTGAGCGCAGCAAACAGCTTGCGATTAAGGCAGAATCTTGGGGTTATCATCGGTATTGGGTCGCCGAGCACCACAACATGCCCGGCATTGCGAGCTCTGCCACGGCGGTGGTGATCGGTCATCTTGCCTCGGCCACTCAAACCATACGGGTGGGCTCCGGGGGCATCATGTTGCCAAACCACGCGCCGCTGATGGTGGCGGAACAATTTGGCACGCTCGCCACCTTATATCCCAACCGGATTGATCTCGGCATTGGTCGTGCACCTGGCACCGATGGCCTGACGATGCAGGCCTTACGACGAAACCTTGCCGCAAGCGTCGAAGACTTTCCCAGAGACGTGGTGGAGCTTCAGCATTACTTAAAACCCGTCCAGCCAGGACAACGCGTGAGCGCAACGCCGGGCGCGGGCACCGAAGTGCCAATCTGGATATTGGGATCGAGCTTATATGGCGCGCAACTCGCCGCGATGCTCGGCATGCCGTTTGCTTTTGCCTCACATTTTGCGCCCACCTACCTAATGGCCGCGATCCAAACCTATCGTGAGCAATTTAAGCCCTCGGAAACCTTGAAGGTGCCCTACGTCATGCTGGGCTTTAACCTGTGCGCTGCAGAGACCGACGCGCAAGCGCACTTTTTGCGCTCGTCTTCGCTGCAGTCCTTTGTGAATCTAAGGCGCGGCGCGCCCGGCCCCCTGCCAGAACCCATCGAGGGGTTTGAAGCGAGCCTGGCGCCTGCTGAGCAACAGATGGTTGAGGCCATCGGTCAATGCTCAGCGGTTGGCGACCTGGGAACGGTTCAGGCCCAGATCGGCGCCTTTCTGGCCCAAACCGGGGCAGATGAACTGATGTTGGTATCGTCGATTTTTGATCACGAACAGCGCTTGAAAAGCTATGAGCTTGGCGCGATCGCCATGCAAAACCTCGCGCAGGCCGATGAACCAAAGCGGGCAGCGCGCTAACCCAATCCCCAAACATTGAAGCCAGGAGCCTGTATGGACAATTCCGCCATAGGCGGCGTGATCGTCGTCTTCATTGTTATTTTGATTGCCGTTCTGAGCGCCAATCGAAAATCCTCGCAAGACCACAAACTGCGCGAAAACGACGGGCAAGATTAGGGCTATCACACGGCGGCCAAACCATCGCCTAGAGCCGATTTACCGCACGTAACCCTCAGGCCTGGCGGCGCAAGGGACCAATACCGCGCACAGCGCCAGCGGAACTGCCCTAAAACTCCATGGCGCGATGAATGTCTTCATCCATGGTATCGATCTTCGGCTGCGTTAAAAAAGAAACGCCAACAAACAAAACAATCGAGGTTACAAACGCCAAAAAACCTGCGCTGATACCGTAGGGCAGTCCGATGGACGCCACATTGAACACCACATTAATCGAAAGGCTTGACACAATTGCGACGATCGCGCCTTGGTGCGTGGCACCCTTCCAATTCAGCCCAATCGCCAGAACCGGGAAAATCGCGGCCGCAAACGTCGCCCAGCCAATCGTGCCTAACAACGCCACCAAGGTATCGCTCACCAAGGCAATGGTCGCGGCCATAACCGCCAGCACCACGGTTACGATCCGCGCTTTCAACAGCTCGTTTTTGATTTCAGTCGCGCCAAAGGCTTTGGGCATGTCATGAATCAAGGCAGCGGTCCCAACATTTAAAAAGGCATCTGCCGTTGACATGATCGCAGCAAACAAACCCGCAAAGACCACGCCCGCCAGCAACGGACTGGCAAAAACCGATAAGAAAAACGGTGCAGCTTGATCCGGCCCGGTTAAGGGTTCTGCCTGACCGTCAATCACCAGCGCCCTCATCACCGTGCCAATGGAGATCCAAAGGAGCGCCGCGAAGGCATAGCCCATAACCGACACCGGCAAGACAATCCGATTGTCCGCGATCTTTCGGTTCATCATCATTTTGGTCACGAGGTGCGGCTGGCCGGCAACCCCGACACCGAAAATAAACGCCCAGCCCAGACACGCAATCACCCCCGCGGTGCCAAAAGGCATCACCGCTTCGGCATCATCTTGCATAATGACCTGGGTCGCCTCGGTGAAGCCGCCATCGAAGACCTGAGTTGCCGTATAGAGGATTAAAACCCCTGCCACCATCATGATCGCGCCCTGAACCACATCAGTATAAACCGATGCGATGATGCCGCCGGTCACACAGTAAAAAATCAAAACTGCCGAGGACACCACGACACAACTGATCAGACTGATATCGGCAAACATCACCGTGCCGCCCAACAAGGATTTCATGACGACCGCCATGGCCAAAATCTGGGTTGCAAGGTAACCCATCACCCCCAAAACAATCGTTAAGGCCATCAAAAACCGAACGGCCTCACTTTTATAACGCGCCGCCACCACATCCGGCAGGGAAATCGCATCCCGTAGTTCAGCAATCATCCGAATCCGCTTAGCGACTAAGAAGAATCCTAAGGCATACCCAGTCGTTGAAAGGATGATCATCCAAAATGAACTGACGCCTTGGGAGTAGACCAACCCAGGGCCGCCGACGAAACCAAACCCGCTTAACGTGCTGGAAAAAATTGCCAGCGCGACCACGAGCGGCCCAAGACTTCTGCCCGCAATAAAAAAATCACTGGGCGAATGGGTCCGACGCATCGCCCAAAGGCCAACTGCAACACAAAAAACCATGTAGATGACGACTGACGAAAGAATGATCTCTTGCCGAAAGGCTTCCATGAAAAATCCTTTTTTCTTTTAATCAATAAATCCAGTGCTTGGTTCCGGCGCTGGCTGATTCCGTGGGGCCCGCCCGCTAGCGAGCGGGGTATTGCTTAACCAAGGCGCGAAACCGTGTCTCGTCGTCGTCGGACCAGACATAGGCTTTAAACCCAACGACGTAGAGCGCCACCAAACCAAAGCCTGACAACCAGATCGCATAGACTTGCCAAGCCGTAGGATACGGCCAGCCCGCAACCATCTGCGTTTGACCCGTGACCAAGAACCCTTCATAGGCCTGATACATGACGGTCCAGGCTGCCGCGAGGAGACCGAAAGACGCCCCTAATTGAACCCAAAACCCGCTCGAACGCCGATCTGGACGAACCCCCAGGGCAATCATGCAACAAATCTGCGCCAGCACTAAAATTTGAAACCAGTAGGCCAAATCCGCAACCGGCAGAAACCGCGCCGCACCGTCGCCGCCAACTCGCATGCTGTTAAAGAGCGGATGGGCAAGACCGCCCACGTTTTCTGCTGCGGGCAATACCGCGATCAGTCCAAGCAACCCGCACTGAAGCAGACCAAAAAGGAGGATAACCAGACACAAACGAGATTGGTTCAAGACGTTTCTCACGGGCAGTAAAGAACTGCCGATGTTACTGTGTTGACGAGGCTTAGAACAGGGACCCCAGCCAAACGACGGGATTCACGGCGCGCCTTCGCTTTTTTTATCTTGCGCTTTAGCTGCTCGGCATCGCGCGACGCAACTGGCCTTAAATAGCACCGACTTTTTTAGGAAACAGACAACCGCTTTCACGGCGCGAGCCGCATTTTGTACCCTTGGCCCAAGTCCCACCAAAACTGAGGGAAGGTCACGCTCAGCAGCCTGAACATCACCGGCGCGATGCCTGTCGACCGATCAAACTAGACCGCCTTTAGTCGACCTGATGGGTTAGCATAAGCAGGTCTTTTTTTAACAGCCTGCCATGACATCACCTCAATTAAATCAACCCAAAACTCGCTTAATTCAAGTCGGATGGGTCACTGTCATGCTTGTCGCCCTCAGTGCCGCTGTGGGCCAAGCGTTTGGTCGCTTTAGTTATGGCGTCTTACTGCCAGCCGTCCGCGACGATTTGGGCATCACCAATACCTTGGCGGGCCTGATTGGCGCGGCGAACGTTGGCGCTTATCTTTTAGGGACCCTTATGGTGGCCTGGGCGACCAGTCACTACCGGCTTATCAACGTCATGCGCGTTGGTCTGATCTTGGCAACCCTGGGTTTGCTGTTGGCCAGTCTTTCAAGTTCCCCCTGGTTATTGGCCATGGCCTTGTTCGTGGCAGGCATTGGCGGCGCCTTTCTCTGGATACCCGCGCCCGTCATTGCAGCCGATGCCCTACCGCCCCATCGACGGCGGATTGCGGTCGGGCTTATGAGCTCGGGCATTGGGCTGGGGGTTATGTTTGTCAGCATCCTGAGCGGCAGTTTGCGGTCATCTCAGGGCGACGGCGCATGGTCTGAGGTTTATCAAATCCAATTTCTCATTGGGCTTGCGCTGCTCGCGCTGGTGATGCTGATTGTCCGGCATGAACAAACCGCGCCATCGGGGGGTGCGGGCATCGGCGGCGTCGGCGCACTAAGGCGAATGCCGGGGTGGCTGCCCATCATCGTTGCCTACTCTACCTTTGGGTTTATGTATTTGCTGGTGCTTGGATTCTTGACCACACGGCTCGAAGACGACAGCCTATGGACCACTCAGAGTGCTGCCTCAACCTTCAGCGCGATGGGGTTTGCCATGATTTTCGGCGGCCCAACCTTCGTTACCCTGGCGCATAAAATCGGCGTGCGCTTGGCCCTTGCAACCGCCTTTGGACTTTGGCCGATCTTCGTCGGCATCGTGATAACGGGTTATCCAACACCGACTTTGCTTGCCTGCATCGGGCTTGGCTTTTTGTTCAGCGCACTACCCACCCTAATCACCCTTTATGTCGTTGAGAACACGACCGTAAAGGATTACGGGCCTAGCTTTGCAGCGGCCACTTTAGCCTTTGGCATCGCGCAAACAATTTCACCACCGATTGGTGGCTACCTCGCAGATTTAACCGGATCCTTTACCCTGGTATTTATGCTGGCGGCACTCATGAGCGTCATTGGATTGCTCGCAACGTTAAAACTACCGCGCAACGCGCCGTAATCCTGCCGCTGGCAGCTGATCCGCAGGTTGGTTTAAACCCGGTGCCGACCAGAGCCTGCTCAGCTGCGGCCTGATGCCTTACGATGGTTAAACCGCGTGATTGGGCGCAGCCTCGGCACGCCACCTCAGGTCACGCGGCGGCTAGGGGGCCTGACAAAAAAGATCTGGCGGTTTCCACTCGAATTGTGAAAACCACATCGATCAAAAACCCCGTTTTTTGATGACTGGATTCTGGCCGGCCTTAAGGTTATGGTGCCGAATCATAAAAATATTTTTGGAGCAATCTGATGGCTGAAGCTTGGATTATTGACGCATGTAGAACGCCACGCGGTATTGGCAAGAAAGGCAAAGGCGCCCTTGCCGACGAACATCCTCAACACTTGGGTGCCGCCGTACTGAAAGCCTTGCAGGAACGCGTCGGGTTTGACACCGCTGACGTCGATGACATCGTCTTCGGAACCAGCTCACAGCGCGGCCCCCAAAGCGGTGATCTCGCGCGCATGGCAGCGTTAGATGCAGGCTACGATGTTAAAGCCAGCGGCGTGACGCTCGATCGTTTTTGCGGTTCAGGGATTACATCGGTCAATATTGCAGCGGCTAATATCATGGCCGGCATGGAAGATTTGACCATTGGTGGCGGCACCGAAATGATGTCACTCGCAGGCTCAGGCGGCGGAAAAGGCTCACCGTTTCTCGATAACGACAATTTCAGGCTGCGCGATGTTCACCCGCAACCGCATCAGGGCGTTTGCGCTGATACGATCGCAACCCTTGAGGGCATCAATCGTGAAGATCTGGATAAACTCGCTTTGGTTAGCCAGCAGCGCGCCGATCACGCGATTAAAAACGGCCACTTCGATAAATCCCTCATCACTGTTTATAAAACAGATGGCTCGATCGCGCTGGACCATGAAGAATTCCCGCGCCCACAAACAACCCTCGAAGGCCTCGGTCAATTAAAGCCCTCCTTCGAAGTGATTGCGGACATTGAGCTTGATGAGCAAGGGACCACCTTCCGAAAGCTTGTTAAACAGGCCTATCCCGATCTTCAGATCGAGCACTTTCACCACGCGGGCAATTCCTCCGGTGTGGTCGATGGCGCAGGCGCTGTGCTGTTGTCGTCGCCTGATTATGCGAAAGCGCATGGCCTTAAGCCCCGCGCGCGAATCGTTGCCATGTGCAATATGGGCGACTCACCGACTTTGATGCTGAACGCCCCAGTGCCTGCCGCAAAGAAGGTCCTTAAAAAGGCCGGCATGTCGATCAGTGATATCGATCTGTTTGAAATCAACGAGGCCTTCGCGGTGGTTGCTGAAAAATTTATCCGAGACTTGAACCTTGACCGTGACAAGGTCAACGTCAATGGTGGCGCGATGGCGCTGGGCCATCCTATTGGCGCCACTGGCTCAATGCTGATTGGCACCGTTTTGGATGAGCTAGAACGTCGTGACCAGCAGTTCGGGTTAGTCACCATGTGTGCCGCTGGTGGTATGGCGCCAGCCATTATCATCGAGCGTATCTGATCGGATAAAAGCCTCGCAGCGGGGTCTGGATTTGTGGCAACACAGCTTAGACCCCGCCCTTTTTTTAGGCGAAATCATTGCCTCAAAGCAAGCCACTCCGCCAAGCACTTTCACAGACTGCTTTTCAGCAGGCACTTGAACGCACGGCCCACCCTTTTTACATCGCTTGGGTCACCCCCGATAAACCATTCAACCCATTGTGAGGCCTGAATGTTTGCGCTCGACTGGGTCATACCATGTCGCAAAGCTGGCGCCATCTTGCTTATCAAAAGCCAACCTTCATCCCAGCGTATCAGTGCCCATCCAACCGGCACCTGTCATAACACCCCATCACGGTGCACGATCCGGGTTCCATTTCTAAGTTTAAAACGACACCATAGCCGAGTAATGCCACACGACAGCCAAATAACCCAACGAGAGAGACAACATGAACGATCTTAGATTTGATGGACAAGTAGCCCTGGTCACAGGCGCAGGGCGCGGACTGGGCCGAGCACATGCTCGTTTGCTCGCAGCCCGAGGTTGCACGGTTGTCATTAATGATCTCGGAAGCGCCTTTGACGGCACGGGCGCCGCGACCGGTCGTGTCGCCGATGAGGTCGTTGCACGCATTCAAGCTGAAGGCGGCAAGGCCACGGCAAACTATGACTCTGTCGAGAATGGCCAAGCCATTATCGATGACGTTATGGCAACCCATGGCCGACTTGATATCGTCATTAACAACGCAGGCATCCTCACCCCAGAAGTTTGGTCCGAGCTCACTCTTGAATCTTGGCAACGCACGCTCAACGTCAACTTAACCGGCGTTTTCTCAGTCATGAAGGCGGCCTGGCCGGTCTTTGTTGCGCAACAGTATGGGCGCTGTATTGTGACGTCTTCACCTGCCGTCTATGGTGCGGGGGTTGCAGCCTACGCCGCCAGTAAAGCCGGGGTCATCGGCCTCGCCAATTCACTTCAGTTCGAAGCCAAAAAGCTAAAACTCGACATCAAATGCAACATTCTGATTCCCCAAGCCGATACGCGCATGACCCAAGACTTCGGCGCCGCTGTGGATGCGCGCCGAGTACAGCAAGGCAAACCGGCGGCCCGTAAGGCACCCGCTGAAGTCATGCAGCGCCTATCACCCGATAAAGTCTCGGCAATGGTGGTCTGGCTTGCACACCAAGACTGCCAAGCAGAAGCCAGTATTCACGAAGCGGGGGGCGGTTATTTTGCGCGCTTGAATTGGGCACGCTCTGCGCCGTTGTTTGCCACCGAAAAAGAAGGTGTCCTTGCGGCGCCCCTGCCCGAAAGCATCCGGGACGGCCAAAGCACCTTAGCGGACTTTGCCGGCGGCGATCATCCCATATCGGGCGATGGGTCAATGGGCGCCCCCAATGCCTTAGAACGGGTCTTTGGCCATTTGAAATGAGCGTCCGGGCCAAAGTGCGCCATCGCGTCCGTTTTTTAAGGCCCTGATGCAGCAAGCACTTACCATCTGGCATCAAAGGCGGTCAGGCCGGCGCTGGATTCAAGACTCGTTGAACATATTAATGCGCCCGCCATCAATCACTAGGTCGTGACCATTCACAAACCCACCGGCATCCGAGGCCAGATACAGCGCGCCTTGGGCAATGTCATGGGCAATACCCGAGCGCGTTAAGGGTGTTGCCTTGGCCAGGTTAGCCTGAAGCTTGGCCATCTTTTGGTCGTTTTCTTCAGCGGATAAGGTATTGGCTCTTGCAGAGCCGCCCCAGAAAATTGGCGTGGCAATCGCACCAGGGGAGATACAGTTCACCCGAATATTTTCAGGCCCTAAGCGAACGGAGGCGAGCCGCGTGTAATGGGTTAACGCCGCCTTGATCGCGGAATAAATTAAATCACCTTGATTATCGCGAATCGCGGCAATACTGGAATTGTTAATAATCGCGCCGCCGCCGCGTGCTCTGAGTAACGGAATGGCATGCTTCATGCCAAGGGCAGCGCTAGAGAACAATAACTCGGTGGCATAGAGAATAGCATCGGCTTCGACCGAGTCGACGAGGCCTCGGGTCGGCCCGCCGGCATTGTTAAACAAAATGTCCAAGCCGCCAAACTGCTCAAGTGCAAAGGCCAGCGTGCGTTCAATGTCCGCTTCTTGGGTCACATCCGCTTGTATAAAACGGCAGTGCTCGCCCAACCGCTCGGCTAACGCTTCGCCTTTGTCAATCGAGCGCCCACAGATCACAACCTGCGCACCTTCTGCCACAAAGCATTCCGCAGTGGCCTCGCCAATCCCACTGGTCCCACCGGTGATCACCGCGACTTTTTGGGCTAATTGTTGACTCACTAACGTCTCTCCTTCTACCACTATGGCTCAATGATCGGTTTTTTAGCGGCGCCTTTTCAAAGCCCGCTGCTGCTGACGCACGCGCTCAGGCGCATTCCGATAGGCTATCACCCAATGCGCTCATCAGCGATGTCACTTCCTGCTCTTTCACAACAAAGGGCAGGCCCAACTGAATCGTGTCGCCCCCATAACGGACATAAAACCCTTTCTTCCACATTGACATCGCGACCTCAAAGGGTCGTCTAAGCGGCTCGCCTTCATAGGGCGCAAGGGTTAAACCACCGGCTAAACCGTAATTACGAATATCCACCACCCGCGGCGCGTTGCCGAGCTCATGAATCGACTTTTCAAACACAGGCGCGATCGCCTGCACCCGCTCAATCATCGATTCGTCTTCAAGAATCTTAAGCGCGGCAAGGCCCGCCGCACACGCTAACGGATGCGCCGAGTAAGTGTAACCATGGGGGACTTCCAGCGCATATTCAGGCGCTTTGGTATCCATAAAACAATCGTAGATTGCGCGTTTGACGACCACCGCACCCATGGGCATCGCGCCATTGGTGAGCTGCTTTGCAACATTGATGATATCGGGCGTGACCCCAAACGCCTCAGAACCAGTATTGGCGCCCATACGACCAAACGCGGTAATCACCTCGTCAAAGATCAACAGGATGTCATGCTGATCACAGATTTCACGGAGTCGTTTCAAATAACCCACTGGCGGCGGGAAGACCCCAGCAGAGCCGGCGAGGGGCTCGACAATCACAGCTGCAATGTTCGATGCATCATGCAGTGCGATGAGATCCAGCAGATCATCGGCTCGCTCTGCCCCTTTATCAGGCACCCCTGGCGTAAAGGCATTTTCAGCTAGCCAGGTGTGCCGTAAATGATCCGAGGCAATACCCTCACCAAAACTCGCTCTGTTGCCGCCAATACCGCCAACTGAAATACCGCCAAAATTGACACCGTGATAACCCTTGGCCCGACCAATTAACCGCGTTTTGCTCGCTTGACCCTTTGCGCGCCAATAACCGCGTGCAATTTTAAGCGCAGTATCAGCCGCTTCAGATCCCGAGCCGCAGAAGAAAACCCGATCGATGCCAGCCGGCATAAACTGGGTAATCCGCTCTGCCAATTCAAAAGCCCCTTTATGGCCAAACTGAAACGTCGGGCTAAAATCGAGCGTCTCGGACTGCTTGGCAATCGCTTGATTAATCGCCTTAATATTGTGGCCAAAACCGCAAGTCCAAAGACCCGACAAGCCATCAAAAATTTTCCGGCCATCGGCATCCGTGTAGTAACACCCGTCGGCCGACGTGATCATCCTTGGATCGGATTTGAATTGCCGATTGCCTGTAAACGGCATCCAGTAGGCATCAAGCTGCGCTTGCGTGAGACCCGTTTTTGATTCATCCATTATGACGCTCCTTGACCCGATGACAGGGCATGACAGCAATACAATACAATTGATCTTTGCTGCAATCTTCTCGCATGTTGTGGCCAAAATATAGAGCCCTAAGGCACTGTTTGCGGGCTTACGTTATTTATCCCTTGGTCGAACTACATTAGACTTATTTTTTCAAAATCATCGACAATCACATCATGCGGTTTATCTTACCCATCCTGATCACGGCCCTGCTTTGGTCCAGCGCAAACTTAAGCCATGCCAGTGACATTGATCAAACCATCCGAGCGCTCGAGGAAGATATTCTCACGAAGCGGCTGGAGGGCAATTACCCGCAGGCCTTGGCCTTGTGCGCAAAGCTCAAAGCCATCCCAGGCGCAGAGGGCCTCGGGATTGCCTTGGAACTTGACACCCAGCTGACGGCCTTGTCCTGGGATGCTCAAAAAAGCGTTGCCACCCAAGACATGATCCGGCAAACCAATCGGCTCATTAAAGAATGTAAACCCAAAGGGACGAAACCCACCGCCAATCAGTTATTCCTGTGCGGACGCGGTCATTTTGCGAGATCCTATTTATCCGCTATGGACAGTAAATTCTACGCGGCCGGGACCCACGGCAGTGATGCCATTGACGCCTTTGAAGCGGCCTTGCAGCAAGATCCAGGGCTCACAGACGTGAAGCTTCCACTTGGCATGGCTTATTTTTACGCCGACCACCTCCCGGCATTCGTAAAATTTATGGCGCCGCTGCTGTGGTTTATCCCAACCGGCAATTCAGACAAGAGCTTGCCTTACATTCAGGAAGTGATCGCAACGGAAGGCGCCTATGCCGATGCGGCACGATTCATCTACAGCGACTTGATTACCCAGCAAGCCCCCGAGCTCATGCCAGAGGCAATCCAAACGCTGCACGGATTAACCGAGCGTTATCCGATGAACCCGCGGCTACACCTGGCCCTGATTGCAAGCTACGCCTACAGCGATCAATGGCGAGCAGCCTATGATGCGCTCGGGCCCTTAAGGCTAAACGTCGACACCGATAGCGCCTTTCAAAATATCGGTCATATCTGGGCAGTCTATAGTTTGAAATATTTGAAACAGCCCATACCGCAGGATATCGAAAAGGCATTGCTTGCTATCGAGCCTCCGGACATTCCAGGCTGGGCCATGGATTGGTTTACCCTGGCCCAAGGCCTGGTCCTGGATTTTCAACAAAACCGCCCGGGCGCGATTGAAAAATATCAAACCGTGATTGCGAGTGAAAACAACTTTAATTCGGGGTGGTTGCTCGATTTAGCGAAAACCGGGCTCAATGAGCCCCTATTCACTCTGGCGCCCGAGGGCTAGATTCGGCTTGATACAAACGCAGTAAATAGCTCCGCCAGAGTTCATACTGCTGCTCCAAGTTGCCCGTCAGTTCGACGACCTGACCTTCAACCTGACCCAGCGTTGGCGACAGAGCCCGCACCAAAGACTGCGACATTTCACTGAGTTCATCTTCGTTACGCTTATAATCTTGGTAGCGTTTATAGGTTGCGAGCATGACCTCGTAACTGGCGACCGCGCGACGCTGAGCGCCCGCAGACCGATCTCCCAAACTGGTATTGTAGTCTTCAAACTCATATTGATACTGCCGCCATAACCGGTAAGGCACGTTCATTTGCTGATAGATCAATCGATACTGCTCATCCATCGCATCAATAAATTGATACTCGCTGTCCCGGATTCGTCGCACCCGAGCAACCATTGGATCCGATGATGCGGGCAGCCCTTGTACCTGCATCCGGCCCTCAGCATTGACCGCCAGATACCCATCAAATCCCTCCGGCGACAACGTCTGCGCGTAGCGCAGTAAGGCGGCGTCCCGCAGCCGCCGTCGATCCTGATCTGTTAACAGCGCTAAGCCATCCGCCAAACGGTTTGCAATACGAATCATAATGCCCTGGTACGGATCCGGGCCGTCTACCGCCGACTGCCTGTAGGCATCGCGCGCAATGCGAGTATCAAACCGGTCGTCCAACCATAACTTGCCCAGCGCGTCTCGGCAGATAAGCTGTAATTCAAGGACGGCGGCACTGGCGGCCAGCAACTGCCCTTGGCAATTGAGTTCCGCCGTGACATCGACGCCAGGCGTCACGCGAACCGCGCCCCAGAAACCACTTTCGGTAAGGGTCGTCTTTAGCAGGTAAGGCAAGTACCGTCGTTCGGCCGCGAGCAACTCAGCGCGCACGGGACTGATCGAGCCGCCCAAATGGGAAAACGGCGTCAGACTCAGGTTCAACCCAGCAAGATTGCCTTCCATGATTGATGCGCGATTGAGCGTTGTGGGCTCATCCGGGCGCGGCGCGGGCGCAGGCGAGGGCGTTGAGGCACACCCGGCTAACCCAAACAGCAGGACCCAGACTCTAATCATTAAACCCACCGTTTAACGTGCAGACTTTGCCTTTGCCTAAAGTGTACTGGCATTGGATGCCCTCTGTGACAGGCTCGAAGGGCTGATAGACGCGGCTAACTGAGAAGGCCTGGGATACCCCATCGGCGGCAACGGTCGTTGCAATACTTAACCGATCACCACGTTCAGACAGAATCAATCGGTGCTCAATGCCAAAACCGCCCGGCAAACCTAGCCAGAAGACCAAGGCCCGATCGCTCATCCGACAGCGGCTGTAACCTAGGTTTTCAGCTTCCTCAGCGATGCCACCGACCTCACAGCGCAGGCTGAAGTTGTCATCCCGATCAACATACAAAGTGTTGCCCTGCATCCGCACGTTCAAAACAGCGGTTCGCGTAATTTGTTCGCCCAAGCGCCCCAAATTCACCAGCCCTCGAAGATCATCAATCGCCTGAAAAGGGGTTTCACCGATGCGGTTCTGACCACTGGCCAAACGCCGCTGATGATCGCTGAGCGTGACGTCATATAAATACCGTAATTTATCGTTCGGCGCTTCGCTCGCAGCAAAGTCGACTTCCCAATGGCCTAGAAATTCCGAAAACTCGGGCGCATCATTTGCTCGCAGCAGGCTTGGCAGCAAGCCTAACAACAAAAGACAAGCGCTTAGGCTGAACGACATCAGTCGAGCCATCTCACTCAAACTCGCGCAGAGGGTTAAAGCTTGCGCTAATGCTTTTATCAAAGGCTTGATCTACTATCAAAGCTTGTCCACAACCAGGACCAATACACATCATGCAGTTTCCACTTGAAGGACTCAAAGTCCTCGATTTTTCGAGAGTTCTTGCCGGACCTTTCGCTGGCAGAATGTTATCCGACCTGGGCGCGGATGTCGTAAAGATTGAGCCGCCTGAAGGCGATGTTACCCGATTTTGGGGCAAGGTCATCGCGCACTTACCCGGTTACTACCATCAACAAAACGCGGGCAAACGCAATATTTGTATCGACCTACGGCATCCTGATGCGAAGGCGCTGGTGAACGCCTTGGTGGCGGAAGCCGATATCCTCATTGAAAATTATCGGCCCGATGTCATGGGTCGGCTCGGAATTGGCTATGAGGACCTGAGCCAGATTAATCCAAAATTGATCATGTTATCGATTAGCGGTTTTGGTCATGACGGCCCGGAATCTCGCCGAGCCGCGTATGCGCCGGTCATTCATTCTGAAGCGGGCCTCATTTATCGCAGCCATCAAGAGGCCGCTCTGAGCCAAACCGATCCGGATTTTCAAGACCTGCCCTTATCGGTTGCCGATACCAATGCATCGCTGCACGGCTTGATCGGCGTGCTCTCCGCGGTGATTTTGAGAAACCAAACGGGCTTAGGCCAACACATCGATATTGCAATGATCGATGCCACCATCGCCACCGATGACAAAATGCATTACGACCTTGAGGCCTCAGGGGACACCGGCCCCATGCGCAATGAAATCTATACCTTGGCGTTTAGTTCGGTCTTGATCTCAACGGACTTTCGGCTTTTGTTCAAACTTCTCATCGATCACGGTCACCTAACCGACCCCAGTCCAAAGGGCGCAAGTCTTGAAGACAAGATTCGGTTGAGACGCAGCGCCGTTTACCAATTGCTGCAGGCGCAAACCACGGAAGCCGAGTTTGATGCCTTAATGCGATCTATTAATGTCGCTTGGGGGGCCGTGCGCAACCCATCCAGTATTCGACAACAGGCAACCGTCGCCCACCGCGGCAGCATTGTTGATATTGATGATCGCGCCGGCGGGGTTCGACCCATCACGCAATCGCCGTATCGGTTTTCCAATGCAAAAAGCGGGGTTCGCGGGCCGGCGCCGCATCGTGGTGAGCACAACGACGAAGTCTTAAGACAATGGTTGGCTTTGCCAGAGGGGAAGATCACAGCCCTGGCGGACCAGGGCGTTGTCTTATCTGATGCCAATGATCGGGCTAAAAACCCTTAAGCATTCGGTGTGACGAGGTATTTCTCACCGGTTGCTTGCTTGGCATAGCCCTCAAGGTGTGCCTGCGTCAGCATCTCGGCTAACGAAATCTCACAGGTATAGTGACTGGCAAACGTTGTGGTGATTTCATCGGCCACTCGTTGCCTGAGCGCGTCCGCGCCAGCTTGACCAATCTTTTGCAAGAACGGCGTTAAGAGCCAGCCCCCTAAACCCCAGGCCATACCAAAGGCTCGATTCAAGGTGGTCGGCGAACGGTCGAGCCCGCCATAAATATAAACCTGCTTATAGGTGGTTGAACCGTAGCGAGAGAATTCACCCATTTTCGCATTCTGCGCCACTTCCATTGCCGTTAAGATTTGACCGGCTAAGGTGCCGCCACCGGTTGCATCAAAGCCCAAGGTCGCATCCGTTGCGGTCAGCGCACTCACCAGATCACCCATAAAACCGGGATCACTAGAATTCAAAGCGTGGGCGGCGCCAATACCCTTGAGCAGGTCCACATGTTCTTGTTTGCGAACAACATTCACCAATTCGACGCCGTCCTTGAGGCAGATTTTCACCAGCATTTGGCCCAAATTTGAGGCCGCGGCGGTATGCAACAAAGCCGTGTGCCCTTCCTGACGCATGGTCTCAACCATGCCTAAGGCCGTGAGCGGATTCACAAAGCAAGACGCTCCTTGTTTCGCCGATACGCCTTCGTTCATCAATAAGCACTGACTCACTTTCAAAACGCGATATTGGGAGTACATCGCGCCGCCTAAAACCGCGACGGTTTTGCCCATCAATTGCTGCGCCGCATCACTGCTGCCCGCCTGAATGACGACGCCCGCGCCTTCATTACCCGCAGGCATTGCATGACCGACTCTGGCGCCAATATGCCGACGCATCGCCTCAGGCACCATCGCCGTGACCGAAGGCCGGCCATCGACCTCGCTATAGGTTGCTGCAGTGATATCGGCTGGTCCGAATAAGAGCCCGAGGTCTGACGGATTGATCGGTGCGGCGTCAACCCGAACCAGCACTTCATCCTCTTTCGGATCTGGAAAATCAACATTGACCAAGGAAAGGGTTAATTCGCCTTCCGCACTAATACACGTTTGAAACTGTAAGCCTTGCTCAGCCATGTTTGTTACTCCCATTAAGTGTTTTGTCAAAAATAAGATTTAGCCAGAGAACCCTACGCGGTTCGCTGGATCGGTTCAATCGTTTCATCTCCTCCCAACCCAAAGCGCAGGGTCAACAGGGCATCAAACCGTTTGGCATGCATCCGCATCACACTCCTTGGCCTGCTTTGTTCAAACTGGCATTGCACCCAGACCCAGACCCAGACCCAGA
>ERZ887942.301-NODE-301-length-41511-cov-20.728556_pt1 | contig 41511 bp, 24 predicted proteins | sample MGYA00521099_ERZ887942 | MGnify/ENA primary metagenome ERZ887942 (study PRJEB32303, sample SAMEA104408605) | aquatic metagenome | biome: Brackish water; feature: Pelagic; material: water | place: Baltic Sea | collected 2014-06-07T06:48:00 | depth 16,251 m ... | reverse complement strand
GAATATCCCATGAGGTAAACCTTGTTCGGATCAACTCCGTGCTTTGCCACCATGTCCTCAATGAGTTTCGAAAAAAGGTGATCAATATGCCCCTCATGCCAAAGGTTCCAGGTATTGGTCGGAGCGCGTGGAGCAACATACCACCCCTCTTTTGGGACATACAGTTGAATTTGATTGTTCCACTGCTGATCGTTCACTTTGGCCGGAGCCCCTCCGCCACCGTGCATTGAGATGAAAAGGGAGCGCTCGCCTTCCTTGGCCGCGCCATAAAGCTTTCCAACACACTTCATCGTCTTCCCGGCAGCCTTGATCTCGAAGGATTTGAACCCCTGCCTCACTTCCCTCATTTTCAGAGAACGCTCATCCTTCAATTTGGCGTAGGTCTCACCGGCAACCTTAACAGCCTCTTCCTTGGTAAGGCCGGCCATTGCGACCGATCCGGCCATTAGAAAACAACAAATGGAATTTCTCATGGAGCTGAGACTGAACAGGCTTTGGCAAGGATACCATATTTTTCCCTGTTCTCGTCGGACAGATTCCCTGATCATCACCCCATGAAATATCTTCCAATCGCTCTCGTGGCCATCATTGCCGGCCTCGCCGTTTACTTGGTTCAGGAAAGCCGGCTCAAGTCCCTCCAGGATGATCTCGCAAGCGCCGACAACCCGGCCGGGGACGAACCAAAGAAGCCCCGCAAACGCACGCTCCCCGACCCCGTGACCAAGCAAAACCCGGTGACCTCAAGCCGAAGGCCACCATCCCCCGGGCCCGCCAAAGAGAACGACGAAAAGGACGAAAACCCATTGAAATCCATGGCCGAGGTGATGCAAAGCGAGGCCGGACGTGCCATGATCAAACAGGGAATTGAAGCCGGTCTCCCCATGATTTACGGGGACTTCATCGACGCCCTCAGCCTGGACGACGAAGAATCGAAATACTTCAAGGAACTCCTGACAAAGCGCATGCTTGATCAGCAGCAACTGGGTATGAAGTGGATGCAAGCAGACGAAGAAGGAAGGGTCGCCCTCTCCCTCGAAATGGAAAAACTACGTGGGGAAAGCAGCGTGAAAATTGATGAATTTCTTCAAAATGAAGAGGACGCGGCATCCTTCAAAAAGTATGAACAACAACTTCCCGAACGGCAGCAGATGAAGGGGGTCCGCAACGCCCTTTCCAACGAACCGCTCACTCCCGAAGTCGAGGAACGCCTCGTCGACACACTCTACAAAGCACGACTCAACTCCGGAGAAGGGAATGGCAGTGACGAAGAAAACTGGCAAAATTTGGGACAAACCGGAGACTTCAGTGTCATCGAAGAACGCTGGAAAGCGACTGACGTGGAAATTGCTAAAAATATCCCCGACGTTCTCACCCCGACCCAAAGCGAGGCATTCCTCAACCATTGGAAAACCGCTCGCATCATGCAGGCAGCCCAATACAAAATGGGCATGCAAATGATGGGGATGGACAAGGAATAATCCGCGACTCGCACACTCCCCATGTCCGGAATCAGAGAAACAATCATCACCGCTTTCCCGGGAGCGAAAGAGGTTTCGGCATGGACCCTGACCGGGAATAAAAATCTCTCCATCACTGTCCTCACTTTCGGGGGAATCGTTCAAAAAATTCTCGTGCCCGATAAGGAGGGCAGGCTCGTCGACGTCGTCCTCGGCTTCAAGAACCCCGCCGACTATTCCGGCCCCCATCCCTTCTTTGGAGCCACCGCAGGAAGAATTGCCGGTCGTGTCACCCGGGGTGATCTCACCATTGGGGAAACGAAGTATCCGCTGCCCATCAATGACCCGCCCCATCATCTTCACGGTGGCATTGCCTCCATCGACCGGCAAGTTTGGCAGGCCACTCCCCTCTCCCGCGAGGACGGAGCACCCTCCTTGAAACTCACCCTCACCAGTGAAGACGGAGAAAACGGATACCCCGGGAAGATCGAACTTTCCGTCATTTACACCATCACAAACGACAACTGTTTCGTCTTTGAAACGGAAGCCCGCAGCGACCGTCCCACTCCCGTCAGCCTCACCCATCATTCCTACTTCAACCTCGCGGGAGAAGGGGCAGCCCCGACCGATGACCATGAACTTCAAATCCCAGGCGACTCCGCTTTTGAAGCTGACGAATGGATGGGACTGACCGGAGAGTGCCACAAGGTTGAGGGACGACCAAATGATGCCCGATCAGCACGACCCGTCGGAGAATTCCGGAAGGGGCTTTGGAAAGAACATGGCGATCTCTATTGGCTGGGTGAGAGCAAGAGAGTTCGCCCGGCAGCCCGTCTTCGTGATCCGCTTTCAGGACGCATCCTGGAAGTCGCCACTGATTGCACCTGCGTCCAATTTTACAGTGGGATTGGGCTCGACAGCTCTCTCATCGGGAAAAGCGGCTTTCCCTATCCTTCGGGTGCCGGGGTCTGTCTCGAGTGCGAAGGCTACCCCAACGCCTTCGATGAGGATAAACGATTTGGCTCCATCATGGTGGAACCGGATCTCCCCCAAAGAACGCGGACCGAATATCGCTTCACCAACCAATCTACATCTTTGATTTCATCATGAGCTCTCTCTCTACCAATCCTCTTATCGGAATCATCGGAAGTGGTTTCATTGTCAATGACTGCCACCTCCCTGCTTACCGAAAGCTAAAATTCAATCCGGTTGCCATTGCCTCACGGACGAAGGCCCACGCCGAAACAGTTGCCGCCAATCATAAGATTGAGACCATCCACGAATCCATCGATTCCCTCCTCGCAGATCCCTCGATCGAGGTTCTCGATATTGCGGTTCCCCCACAGCACCAACCGGATCTCATCCGTGAAGCCTGCCGAATCGGAACCGTCAAAGGGATTCTCGCACAGAAGCCCCTGGCCCTCGATTACGCCGAAGCAGTCTCAGTCGTCGAAGCTTGCGAAGGGGCGGGTATCGTCCTCGCGGTGAATCAAAACATGCGCTTCGATCCTTCCGTCGTCGAAGCCTCGAGGCTTTTGAAACATGGAATCCTCGGCGAGCCCGTCTTCACCACCATCGACATGCGCGGCATTCCCCATTGGCAGCCGTGGCAGGAGGAATTGCAAAGCGCGACCCTCAAAATCATGTCCATCCACCACCTCGATTGCATCCGTCACTGGCATGGTGATCCCGAGGCCATTTACTGCAGCACGCGACCCGATCCCCGAACGACCTTCCCTCATCACGACGGCATCTGTACCGGCATTCTCGAATATGCGGATGGCTTCCGAGCCACCATTATCGACGATGTCTGGACCGGTCCTGCTCACGAAGGCTGCCCGGCCGACATCCGCATCGAATATCGCATCGAAGGAACCGAGGGTCTCGCGATCGGCCGGATTGGCTGGTGTCAGGATCCCTACACCAGCCCGTCCACCCTTCGTCACGCCGCCAAGGGGGATCAGGATTTCATCAGTGCGGATTTAAATGGCAGTTGGTTTCCCGACGCCTTCGGCAGCACCATGCTCGATCTTTTAAACGCCCTCCGCAATGACTCCGCCCCCTCGCTCAACGGTCGGGATAATTTAAAAACCATCGCCTTGGTGGAAGCAGCGGTGATAAGCTCACAGGAGCAACGTCGGGTTCGTCTTGATGAAATCCTCCAAACCAACAAAACCTCTTTATGAAACTAGGCATCATTAACAGCGCTTTTAGCCAGGCCGGAGTCGATACCGTCACCGGACTCGAACACATCGCACGGATTGGTTTCGATTCAGTCGATATCTTCACTGAACCTTCCCTGATTTCAGCGGACGAAATTTCCCGAATTGAAAAAATCTGTCAGGCAAAAGATCTCCCCATTCTTTCTCTCCCGGTCGTGGCCATCGGGCTGATTGATTTCAACGATCCCGTCCGCGATTACCACATCGAGCGATGTAAGCAATTCATCGATCTTGCCGCCCGTTGGGGATCCGACAATATCCTTCTCGTTCTTGGAGAATACCTCTGGCAACGCGAAGTCATTCCTCCCGAAGAGCAATGGCGTTGGGGGATCGAGTCCTGTCGCATCCTCGGTGACTACGCCGACAGCAAGGGCATCGATATCGCCCTTGAACTGGAACCCTTCCGCCTCAGCCTTCTCAATAGTATCGATGAAATGTCCCGCTTTGTTCGGGAATGTGACCACTCGCGGGTCCGGGCCAACATCGACATCTCCCATCTCGTCCTCGCTGACAACGGGCCGGAAGAAGTGGCCAAACTCTCCGGCCAGGCCATTCACGTTCACATCAGCGATTGCGACGGCAAGGTCCACGGCGATCTCCCACCGGGAAGAGGCGTGGTCAAGTTCGCTCCCTACCTTCAAGCGATCAAGGAACTGCAGATCGACGGCGCCGTTTCCATCGAACTGGAGTATTCGCCCGACCCTGCTCGAATCGTTGAATGGGTGGAGGAAGCGTATACCCAAACTGCCCGCCTCATGGACCAGGTCGGGCTACGCGGCTAATCGAGGAAGTGATGAGTAATACTTCCAGCTCAGCCGAAAAGGTCTCCTTTCCCGACCCTTCGGTGTATCTCCTCAACCGGAGCAACTCCCGCAAGGCCCTTGAGGCCGGACTTGCGGAAGCCGACTGGTATCAAAGCCCGGTTCCCAGGGAAAAAATGCGCGAACTTCTGGTTCGCAAGGACGGTCCGGCTCTTCGCGATACCGCCCTTTGGTTTGGGCTCATCTTTGGAACCGCAGCTGCCACGGTTGCACTTTGGGGCACCTGGTGGGCGGTCTTTCCCTATTTGATTTACGCTGCGCTCTACGCAGGAAGCGCCGACGCCCGCTGGCATGAAGGCCTTCACGGCACCGCCTTCAAAACCGATTGGATGAACAATGCCCTCTACCAGGTGGCCTCCTTCATGGTCCTTCGGGAGGGAACCGCTTGGCGTTGGTCCCACACCCGCCATCACAGCGACACCATCATTCTGGGCCGGGATCCCGAAATCGCCGTCCCCCGCCCTCCTGACATCACCGGAATGATGAAGGGCCTGTTTGCCCTTGGCACCTATCCCAAATATTTTGGGAACCTCATCAACCATTCCCGCGGAAAAATCTCCGAACGCGAGCGCGAGTTCATCCCGGAAAGCGAATTCCCACGGCTCGTCCAGACGGCCCGGATTCACCTCGTGATCTATATTCTCGTCATCCTCACCGCTCTTCTTCTTCAGAGTTGGCTGCCTCTTTTCTTCATCGGTCTCCCCAATCTCTTCGGCTCCTGGCTGATGTCTCTTTATGGGCTCACCCAGCATACCGGTCTCGCCGAGAACGTTCTCGATCATCGCCTGAACGCCCGAACCTTTCTGACCAATCCCATCAATCGCTTTCTCTACTGGAACATGAACTACCACATCGAGCATCACATGTTTCCGCTCATTCCCTATCATGCCCTGCCCGAGCTCCACGAGATCGTGAAGAACGACCTCCCGCCTGCCTATCCCAGCCTTTGGTCATGCTGGCAGGAAATCATTCCGACTGTTGCCCGACAAACCGAAGAGCCCGGATTCCACATTCGCCGCACCCTTCCCCAATCTTCCGTCCCCAGGGAAGAACAACTGGAAAAGTTTGAAGCGACCGAAGACCAGGATGGATGGATCGGAGTTTGCCCCGCCGACGCTCTAAAAAACAAGGACGTCCTTCGCTTCGATCAGGGAGAAAGAACCTACGCCATCTACCGCGACGCCGAAGGAATCGTTTACGCAACCGACGGCATCTGCACCCACGGAAGAACCCACCTTGCCGATGGCCTCGTCATCGAAAAAATGATCGAGTGCCCCAAACACAACGGGCGCTTTCATCTCGAGGACGGAAGCCCGGCCCGCCGCCCCGTCTGCAAGGCCATCCAGACCTATGATGTCAAAGAGACTGATGGACTGATCAAGCTGCGCCTTTCAACGTGAAGCCGCCTTCAAGACCGGTGCCAGAAACTTGAAAAGCTCCTTTCCTGAGATCGTGTAGGCTTGATGGGTCGAGTGACCACAATCCGGAATAAGAAGATGCTGATGTTCAATCCCAAGTGACGTCAGATATTTCGCATAGGCCACATTCCCTTCCCAATTAAAGTCCTTCCTGGAGTTGCCGCTGTAGAGCAGGATTTTCATCGGAAACTTCTCCATGCGCCCGGCATATTCCTTGGCCTGCGAATAGGCATCATCACCGGGAGTAAATTTAAGATAATTGCTCTCCTTCCCTCCCTCCTGCTGAATTCGTAACTCCGTCGCCAGCCCGGAGGATCCGGCCGAAGCTGCGGCGAAGAGTTCGGGGTTACGAAAGGCGGTCCGCAGCGTTCCACGCCCACCTTGCGAATAGCCTTCAACCACCCGCCCCTTCCGCTCCGCGATCGTTCGGTAGGTCTTGTCGACATGTGGAATCAATTCCTTCACGAAGGCCGTGTTTCCTTTCGTCTCAAATTCCTCGCCCGGGTGCTTCAACGAAGTTGGATAGTCATAGTGACTCACCGGACCACCATTCACAAAGAGGTAGATTGTGGGAGGAATGAGGCCCTTGGCGATCGCCTCATTCACAAAAGAAGCCACTCGCAGATGCTTCGCTTCACTTCCCGGTCGGCCTCCGTGCAGGAGATAGACCACGGGAAAGCGACGACCTTTCTCAATCTCGTAAACTTTGGGCAGGAGAATGTTGTATCCCACCGTCGCCTTGTTGGCCTTGCTTTCAAAAGTGCCATGTTTCACTCCCAGTTTGGCAAATTGGGCAGGCAGTGGATTGTTCCAACGAAACGGTTGCAGGTGCTTCTTGTTGGCCTCTTTCTGCCCATGTAAAACGGAAAGACTCACTAGAAAAACGAGAAGCACGGACCTCAAAATCATGCCAATTTCTCGCAGGCTCGCCCAAATCCAGCAAGCACCGACTCAACCGGCCGGAATTCGGAAATCCCCATCCACGTTCGCGAGCCATTCATCCCTCGCAGTTTTCCTTGCGGGACAAACCAAAGCAGCGGCAGCTCGACACGAGGAAAAGCTCAAAAAATTTGATCGGAAGACAAAATCGTGACACCGGATCGGGCTTTTCACACACACCGCAATAGAGAAATAAAAAAATAAACCATCCCAATGCTCGCTCTTGTGAGGAGGCACCATCCTGATGTTTTGGACGCCAAAAGAAGATCTCCACAAATTTCAGCAGATTTATGATCCAAATCGATCCGGTTTTTCGCATTCTTAAAATGAAGACTCTTTGAAAACTTCAATTCTATCCGCCATCGTTTCCGTTTCCCCAAGTCCGATCTCCCCAGGGACAGCACCCAAAAAGAAAATTCATCCAACAGCAACCTCCAATCCAACTCATCACCTGAAGCCATGACTGTTCGCAAAAAAATCGAAGCGATACCAAACCCCACTTTAACAACAAAGCCCCCCTACCCGGAAAGACGCGGCCCGTTGGCCCGGCATGCCAGGGAAGAGATCGAACATCAGCTCCGTGGATTCTCTGATGCGACTACCGCGGGGGCTCTCGGGCTCCGGGAAGGATCGCAGGTTGCCGATTTCGAGGCCTGTCTTTATGGAATTCTCTTCTTTTTTCGACCGGCTGGCTCGGAAACGCCGGATGACCTTCCTTCCGGTCAGACCCGTCTGCGTGAGGATCTCGGGCTCGACTCACTGTCGATGATGGAAGCGATGTTCAAGATTGAGGAACTGTTCGACATCAACATCGACAATGCGGAGTTGGTCGCGACCAAAACCATCGCCGATGCGAGGCACCTGCTGGAAGAAAAACTGAGCCTCCGGACCTCCGCTTAATCGAATGAATCGCGTCGTCATCACCGGGATAGGGTTTGCATCCAGTATCGGCACCGGCCGCACGGAGGTCTCGAAGAGCCTGCGGGATCTTCGTCACGGCCTTGTCTGTCGCAGAATCGCGGAACAGGATGCGGGGCCGGAACTTGTTGTCGGTGCGGTGGACGGGTTCGATGTGAGTAGCTGTGAATACAGCGACTGGACCTTTCCGGGTCAGGAAAGATTCGATTCCTCGCTCTTGCGATCCCTTCCTCCTCATGGGCCGTATGCCTTGGTGGCGCTGGAAGAGGCCTTGCTGCAATCCTCCCTTGATCACAGTGCCTTGGGCGATGGCCGGACCGGGCTTTTCTGCGCCTCCCCCGGGTCACCCAGAATGGTCCGTTATCGCTTGAATCGTCTCGCTGCCACCGGGTGGAATCGCGCCGACCCCATGTCTGTGCTGAGTTCGATACCCGCCACGCTCAATTTTCATATTACGGCGCACTATGGCATCACCGGGGCGAATTGCGGATTCGTATCGGCCTGTTCGTCGTCCAGCCATGCCATCGGATACGCCTTTGATGAAATTGCGCTCGGTCGGCAGGAACGGATGCTGGTGGTTTCGGCAGAGGATGGCGACGCTGAGAGTCTCCTGCCATTCACGGGCATGAGAGCTCTCTCGAGAAACAGGGATCCTGACACCGCAAGTCGACCTTTTGATTGCAAGCGTGACGGCTTCGTCGGCACGGGCGGCGGTGTCGCCCTGATCCTCGAATCTGCTTCCTCGGCGAGGGACCGTGGCGCCAATCCTCTCGCGGAAATGCGGTCATGGGGCCAGGCTTCCGACGGCTACAATATCGCGGCCCCGCATCCCGAGGGAAAGGGCCTCCAGACGGCGATCGAGAACTGCCTTCAGGCCGCTGAGGTGGATGCCCGGTCGGTGGACTGGATCAATGCTCATGCGACTTCCACCCCGGCCGGGGATCGGGCCGAAGCGACTGCCCTGAAGTCCCTGGGATACGCGAAGCCCGGCACGAAAACTCTCGTATCCAGCACGAAAGGATTGACCGGACATGGTCTCTCGCATGCGGGTGCTCTCGAAGCCGCACTGTGTGTCCTTTGTCTCGATGAAGGAATCGCCCCAGGAAATGCCGCCCTCGTAGAGCCCGACCCGGTTTGCGAAGGACTTCTTCTCCCGACCCAAACCGAGATCCGTGATCTCGACCTGGTCATCAACAGCAGCAGCGGCTTCGGCGGTTCGAATGTTTGCCACCTCTTTTCCAAAACCAAATAACCAACATTATACCAAATAATAATTATGCGTGACGCTATCGTTTCTAACATGTTTGCCATCGGCTGGATCGGCATGCTTCTCGGCGTGGTCTCAGGAGCCATCATCGGCTTATTCTTTCATCGGGAAGATTGGATGGGGGGATACAGCAGCTTCCGTCGCCGCCTGACGCGACTGGGGCATATCTCCTTCTTCGGCCTCGGATTCATAAACTTCTTCTTCGCCATCAGTCACCACATCGCGGGCGTCGCCCCGGCCCAGGCTTACCCCGCCGCGGTATCGTTCACGATCGGAGCGGCCACCATGCCACTTTTCTGTTTCCTCTGCGCGTGGCGGAAACCTTTCCGCCACGGCTTCTTCATTCCCGTTCTGGGCGTGGGGGTAGGCATCGTTCTGACACTCGTCGGATGGCCGTGGTAAAAACGCCAACCAACCCTCCAAAATCATGAAACTTGGTCTCATCGCAATGAGCGGCGTGCGCTGCTACAACAAGGAATTGATGGAGTTCGGACTCACGCTCCCGGGATTCGTCGAACGGAGCAAAGTGATCGCTTCCCTGCCGAGTCTCGGTCTTCTGACACTCGCCGGGATGACGCCGGATGATATTGAAGTGAGTTACGTTGAAGTTCCTGATCCCGACTCCCTGGGTGAGGACCTGCCGGGAGAGTTTGATGTCGTGGCCATCTCCAGTTTCTCGTCCATGATCAAGGATGCCTATGCCATCGCGGATCGCTATCGCAAGGCTGGAACCGTGGTAATCCTGGGAGGTCTCCACGTCACCCTGATGCCTGACGAGGCTGCCACTCATGCGGACGTGATCCTCATCGGTGAAGCCGAGCCAATCTGGAAGGAGATCATCAACGATGTCCGATTGGGAAGAGCCAAGCCTCGCTACGATGCGCGCGGGGATACCTTTAACTTTGCCGAATCGCCGATGCCGCGCTTCGATCTACTGGACATTTCCAAATACAATCGCCTCACCATCCAAACACAGCGGGGATGTCCCTACAGCTGCGAGTTCTGTGCGGCCTCGATTCGCTTGAATCCGAAGTTCCGCACCAAACCAATTGATCGAATCCTCGCTGAACTGCAGGCCATCAAGGAGATCTGGCCCCAGCCCTTCATCGAGTTTGCCGATGACAATACCTTCGCCGACAAGCGCCACGGACTGGCGCTCGCCGAGGCCATGGAAGGCCAGGGAGTACGATGGTTCACCGAAACCGATATCTCGGTGGCGGATGACCCAAAGCTACTCAAGGCCCTCGCCCGCAGCGGTTGCGCGCAGATTCTCGTCGGTTTGGAGAGCCCTCAAGTCGATGCACTCGCCGGTATCGAACAGAAGGGCAACTGGAAGCAACGCCAGGTCAATCGCTACAAGGATGCCATTGCCCGGATTCAGGACGCCGGCATTACGGTGAACGGTTGCTTTGTACTGGGTCTCGACGACAGCGATGCGAGTTCCTTCGATGCGGTGTATGATTTCGTCGAGGAAACCGGACTCTATGAAGTCCAGGTCACCTTGATGACCGCATTTCCCGGAACGCCCCTCTACCAACGCCTCCTCAAAGAAGGCCGAATTCTCCAGGACGGAGCATGGGAGCTTTGCACACTCTTTGATGTCAATTTTCAGCCAAAGAATATGACCGTTAACGAACTGCAGACCGGTTTCCGTGAGTTAATCGGCCGCGTTTACGACGACGAATTCGTTGCCCGTCGGCGACGACGTTTTCTGAAGCGGCATACCGAGTTGCGACAGGACGAGGCCATTCAGGAACGTGGAGCTTAAAAGTTCCATGAACGAAAACAGCACCACGCAGCCAGCCAAGGGATTCATTCCCACGGTAATTCGTTGGCGGCTGCCAGTCATTGCACTGTGGCTTGCCGCAATGATCGCTTCGGGTGTCGTCTACCTGACTCACTTCAGGATCGATAACTCGGTGGCAATCTGGTTTCTCGATGACGACCCCGAACTCGCCGATTACCGTCTTCACAATGCCGCATTCGGAGAGAATGAGTGGACCTACGTCTGGCTGCAGGGTGACTCGGTATTCACTTCAACGTTCCTGAGCGACCTGCAAATTCTGGCCGATCGTATCGAGTCGATCGATGGAGTCACCCGTGTGGTCTCTCTGGCTGAGGTAGCCGGGATCGGATCGAAGTTCGAGAAAAACGATGGCCTCTTGAATGAGGACGAGTTGATTGAGCTTCGGGAGAGGATCAGGGGAAGTCCTTTGTTCGAAGGGCGATTGGTTCCCAAGGCGAACGACCAGTTCACCATCCTTGCGTTGCAAAATGCCAACCGGATCAATGCGACAAAGCCCTACCGTATCGAGTTGATTGACCGGGTTCGGGAAGCGATCGAGGCAACCCCCTCTATTCTGGATTCGGGAATCGTGGGGACCACCGTAGTGAATGCAGAACTCAATCGTGCCGCGAAGCGCGACATGCTGGTCTACTACTCCTTGATCGCAGTCTTCGTCTTGATCGGGGGCGGGATCGCACTTGGAAGCACAAAAGATCTGATCGTGCTGATTGCGATTGTCGTCGCCACGGTGCTTCCAGTTCTGGGGACCATCGCCATATTTCATCTGCCGTTCAACCTGATTACCGTGATGCTGCCCACCTTGCTGGTCACGGTGAGCGTCTCTTACCTGATTCACTTCATCACCGACTTCCATGCCTGCCGGCGTGCTCAGGTGACCCGTGGTGGCCCGATCGATTCCACCTCGGCAATCTCAACCACTTTCGCGCACCTGTTGCGCCCCGGCTTCTGGACCTCGCTCACAACCGTGACGGGTTTCGCCTCACTAACGGTGAGCTCCGTTGCTCCGATCCAACAGTTCGGCTTCTTTGCGGCCGCAGGGATAGCCATTGCCTGGTTGGCAACCATCACCCTCGCACCGGCACTATTGAGCCTTCTGTGGCACTCTGGAAGCCGAGCACACCGGCGAGACACCGGAACCAGCGGGGAGACCCGCCCTTTGCGTTGGTTGGATAAGCCCCGCCCAATTCTTGCCGCCTGTCTGGGTGCCGCAATGCTATCCGGGGCCTTGGGGTTGGTGTGGCTGGAGGCAGACACCAACTACGTTGAATTTTTCAGGCCTGGCAGCGAAGTCCGTAATGATTACGCACAGCTGGAGGAGCTCGGAATGCCCGGTTCGTATCTGACGCTCACTTTAAATCTGCCCAAGGACACCGAAGTTTCGAACTACGACAGACACCTTACCACGCGAAGCTTCGAGCAATCTCTCCTGGCGCTGCCTTCCGTGTTGGATATTCAAAGTCTCGATCACCTGGTGGCAGAGCTTTCCTCGAGTTTCGAAGATGAGGCCGAAATGGATTCCGTCCGATTGCTGCTGAAAAAAGCCGGGACCGTGGACCTCGACGCCGGGGATGACTTCCTCTCCGGGGACAAACAATTCCTTCGCCTGCGGGTCATGACTGCGGCCATGAGCACCCGGGACATCGATGCATTCCGCACTTCCTTGAGCGGGTTGAGTGCCGACCTGCCGGACGATTGGAACCTCACTCTGACCGGAACCAATGTCCTCTGGTCCAACATGGACGCCCATGTGATACGCACCCAGCTCTTGTCGATCGGCATGACCGCTGCCGTGCTTCTGATTCTACTGCCTCTTGTGTTTCGTTCATTTCTTCTTGGAATCCTTGGCTTCGCGGTGAGCTTTATCCCGGTTCTTTGCACCTTGGGGTTTATGGGTTGGCTGGGGCTGCCGGTGAACATCGCGACCTGCATCCTCGGGGGAGTGGTAATGGGGGTGGCGGTCGACGACACCATCTACTACCTCTCACGTTTCCGTGAAGGCTTGCATCAGGGTCTCTCGGTTGACGCCGCGGCACGGGGTGCCACTGCGACAACGGGACGGGCCATGATCAAGACCTCCTTCATCCTGACCGGGGGCTTCCTGACGATGGCGGTCTCGGATTTTATGCCCAGCGTCTACTTCGGAGTCTTTTTCGCATTCAGCATTCTGGCCGCCCTGCTTGCCGATCTGGTGATTCTCCCGGTATTACTTCGATTGATGGTCCCAAGGTGCATCAAATGAGGGATGCTGCCTGGCTCCGCCGATGCGCCGCGCTCCTCAAAGCTGCTTCAACGCACCGGTCGGATCTCCGAACCACTTTTGTTCAAATACAAACTCCCAAAGGATGCGCCGATTCTCATTACGGCCCCGGTTGACACTCTTGACGAATTCCCCGGAGACGATCGCCGGGTTCCGCCAAAGACTCTTGCCGCCGACTTCTTCGGTCGATTTGATCTTCTCCAGGAAATACGCGAACTTCTTCAGGTGAAACCGATCGATCTTCCCGGGTCAATTGTGCCGAGCCCTTGCATCATTTTGAATGGAATCCAGCTACGAACGCTTCGACAGCCTCATTCGACACTTTCATAACGAGTTCTAACTCTGGACCGATCACGATCAACGAGTATGATCACGCCGTTAAACAAGTCCTGAAGTAGGCGCGATCAAGATTTCCAAATACGCCCCACCCTCACTCCGACAACGTTCGTTTCACCCTTCAAGTCCCATGAACAAAAAGCTCCGTCTCCCCTTCCTCATCTTACTGACAACCCAATTCCTGGGTGCCCAAGACAACCCGACACAGAATCTATTTGACGGAAAAACACTGAAAGGCTGGAAGGGCAATCCCGCTGTTTGGAGTGTCGAAGATGGCGCGATCACGGCTTCGATTGAGGAGGGCAAGACCTTAACGCAAAACGAATTTCTCTTTTTTAAAGACGAAGTGTCCGATTTTGATCTCAAACTCGACTATCGAATCACCGGACCCACCGCCAATTCCGGGATCCAGATTCGCTCTCAGAAAACTGACAACAATCACGCCGCTGGATATCAAGCCGATCTCGATGGCGGTGAGCTTTGGCTCGGTCGCATCTACGACGAACATGGGCGCGGACTCATCACGGAACGCGGCACTCTCACTAAAATTTCTCCTGACGGAAAACGGCACTCCCTCCCATTCAACACCCCTGAAAATCTCACTCGCTTTGTGAAGGTCCATGACTGGAACGAATACCACATCCGCGCTCGAGGTCATCGAATCGAGATTTCCATCAATGGCATTCACTTCACTACCCTTGAGGATCACCAACGGGGACAAACTGATCTCAAAGGACTGCTCGCGGTTCAAATCCACAGTGGAGCCGGTCCCGCCAAATTACAGTTTCGAAACATTCAACTCACCAAACTCTCGTCCATCAACGACACCATCAAAGCTGCCGAAGCCTCCCCGGGCATCGTTCCCCTCGATGCACCCAACATCGGATTCGAGAAGGGAACCTTTGAAGGCTGGCAGAGCACAGGCACCGTCTGGGGATCCAAACCCGTGAAGGGAGACACTATCGTGAAGCGCAACCGGGGAAACTCCAGCCACCAGGGCGATTTCTGGATCGGCGGCTACGAAAAATGGCAGCACGATCGTGAGCAGGGAACTCTCACTTCCAAGCCCTTCAAAGTGACTCATCCATGGACCAGTTACCTGATCGGAGCCGGCCCCGAATCTCGAACCCGGGTGGAGATTCTAAATGCTTCAAATAATGAGGTCATTCATAAGTCCAGCGGACGAGGCCAGGTTGAAGATATGGCACGACTCAATGTCGATCTTAGCCAGCACGTGGGAAAAATGATTCGCGTCCGCATCGTCGATGAACATTCCGGACCATGGGGACACATCAATTTCGACGACTTCCGTTTCCACAAAAATCCTCCTGCGTCATCTCCAACCCGCCTCACTTCAAGTCCTCTCCTCTGGGGGCTTAAGAAAAATCCTGCGGGCGAGGAAAACGACATCACCTCCAGCATGTTCATCCCCGATGGCTTCCAAGTCGAAACCATCGCCCGCGAACCCCAGCTCCGTCAACCCATCGCCTTCACCTTCGACAGCCGCGGTCGCATTTGGATCGCGGAAGCCTTCGCCTACCCGCGCCGCCGCGAAAACGGAAAAGCCAACGACCGCCTCATCATTCTGGAAGACACCGACCACGACGGAACCTTCGAAACCCACAAGGTCTTCGCCGACAATCTCAACCTCATCTCCGGATTTGAAATCGGATACGGCGGAGTCTTCGCGGCCTGCGCTCCCGAGTTCCTCTTCATCCCCGACGCCGATGGCGACGACAAGGCCGACGGCCCGCCCCAGGTCCTCCTCGATGGCTTCTCCATCAACGACACCCACGAAACCCCCAACTCCTTCCTCTGGGGCCACGACGGCTGGCTCTATGGCTGCCACGGCGTCTTCAATCCCTCCCTCGTCGGCAAACCCGGCACTCCGAAAGATCAGCGCCTCAGGGTGAACGCCGCCATCTGGCGCTTCCATCCCGTCACCCACGAATTCGAAATCTACTCCAATGGCGGATCCAACCAATGGGGCCTCGACTACGGACCCGACGGATCCCTCTTCATGACCCACTGCCGCAGTTCCTGGGGACTCGGCCCCGTCAGTCAGGTCTTTCGCGACGGTCACTACTGGACCCAGAACAATTCAAATTACCGCAACTTCATTGCCTCCGCCAAACAAGGCTGGAACCGCACCAACGCCCCCCTCTTCAATTACTTCGACTCCATTGCCGCATACGGTCACGGCGAAGGCGGCGCCGGAAAACAAGGCTCCCGCGCCATCTTTGGCGGACATTCCCACGTCGGCACCATGATCTACCTCGGTGACAACTGGCCCGCCGAATACCGCGGCGACCTGTTCACCCACAACCTCCACGGCCACCAGCTCAATCGCGAAATTCTCGCCCCCCGTGACTCGGCCTATCTCTCCAGCAGCCACGGTCAGGACCCCCTCTATACTCCCGACGAAAAATATCTAGCCGTCGATTTAAAATACGGACCCGATGGCGCCGTTTACTCTATCGACTGGCACGACACCCAACAATGCCACGTCAACGACGCCGCCCGCTGGGACCGCACCAACGGCCGACTCTACCGCATGTCCTGGAAAGACACTTTCAAGCCCGCCCAATTCAAAGACCTCGCCAAAGCCACCGGGAAGGAACTCTTCTCTTACCTCAACCACGACAACGAATGGTTCGCCCGCATGGCCCAACATCAGCTTCGCCAACGCGCTGCCAAAAACGCCCTCTCCAGTAAACTCCTCCCCCCTCCCCGCTTGGCCCTCTTTGACCGAAATCACCCACATCGGTTCCGCTATCTCGTTGCCCTCGACGCCGCCGGCTCGCTCAAACAATCCGACTTCAAAAAACTCCTCAAAGACCCCGATGAAACCCTGCGCAACCACGCCCTCCACCTGCTCACCAATCAGGCCGATTCCAACCTAAAAGCTTACACCACGACCCTGCTCGAGCTCGCCAAGAACGACCCTTCTGCCCGAGTCCGCCTGACCCTTGCCGGTGCCTGCCAACACCGTATCGCAAAAGAACTCAGCCTCCCCATCCTCCTTGCCCTCGCCAATCGTGTCGAAGACGCCCACGACCGTTTTATTCCCAAAATGATCTGGTTCGGTCTCGCCACTAACGCCAGCGATCAATCCGACATCCTCGCCGACCTCGCCTTAAAAACTCCCCAGCCGCTTCTCCGCGACTCCATCCTTTGGCATTTCGCCCGCAAGGATCCCAACCATGCCCTCACCCTTGCCAACCAACTCGCCGGGCCCACCGCCATCTCCCGCGCCGCAGCTGTCTTAAACCAAGCGCTAGACGGAAAAAAACACCCCGCGCCCCAAACCTGGGCCGCCTTCTCCTCCAAGGCCGGAGCCACCGGTGACGCCGAAACCATCACCCACATCGCCAATCTCAATGCCATCTTCGGCCTCGCCGAAATGCAAACCGACACCGTCGCCGAACGTGCCCAACAGGCTGCCAGCGCCTTTGCGATCTGCGCCGCTTGTCACCAACCCGAAGCCAGCCCCACCGGACCCTCTCTCAAGGAAATCTCTGAAGTCTATGACTCCAAGGAAGCAATCATTGCGTGGACCAAGAACCCCCAAAAGAAGCGCGAAAATTACCCTCAAATGCCGCCCTTCGACAAACTCGATTCCCGCACCCTCGAACTCGCCGCCGAACACCTCCTCCGCATTCGTAATGGAGCCACCGGAGCACCGGGAGCCAAAACCGACGCCAAAAAAATCCTCTTCCTCGCCGGTCGCGACTCCCACGGCTGGGGCTCCCACCAACACTTCGGCGGCACCAACATCCTCGCCACGGGGATGCGTAACTCCGCCCTGCCCGTCGAAGTCCAACTCATCCGCGAGTGGCCCGACGACGCCCTCCTCTTCCAACAAGACGCCCTCGTGATTTACTCCGATGGCTGGGGAGCCCACCCCGCCAACGGCAAGCTCGCTTCCCTCAAGAAGTTCATGGATCAGGGCGGTGGCCTCACCGTCATCCACTGGGCCACCGGTCTTGGCTCGCCCGACGCCGGAAACAAAACAAAAGACCACTCCGCCGACCCCGTCCGACGCCAATGGCGCAACCTCGTCGGGGCCGACTTCGAACCCTGGCACTCCGTGAGCCGCTTCTGGGATGCCTCCTTCGAAAAACTTCCAAAGCACCCCGTCACCCGGGGCGTCCCGCCCTTTGTCATCCACGATGAATGCTACTTCCACCTCCGCTGCACCGACCCCGAACACAACCACGTCACCCCCCTCCATGGCGCCCTGCCCCCCGTCGGCATCATCCATCCCGGCCGCGCCATGGACAGCGGATCCGACTCCGCTGTCGAAGCGGTGAAGAAAGGCGAAGACCAATACTGCGCCTGGGGCTTCGAACGCCCCGCCGGCGGACGCACCTTCGGCTTCACCGGCGGACACACCCACTGGAACTGGGGTCGCGACGAACTCCGCAAGCTCATCCTTAACGGAGTCTATTGGACCACCGGAGCCGAAGTTCCCGAAAAAGGAATCTCCTCCAATCGCCCCACCGCCACGCAAATGCTCGCCGACCTCAAAGGCAACCCCGGCTGGACTCCCGCAGGCCTGCAAATCCTCCTCGACCGCGCCGGCGGAGGCGAACTCATCAAATGGGGCAACTACGCCGGTGGACCTCTTCCTTTTGGGCCTCAACCCAAACCGGCACCAATAAAAGACCTCGGCCCCGGCCTCATTATCGAAGGTGAAATCCTGAAAATCCTCAAATCCGACGGCCCCGCCCGCCCCCAAGCCATGCAGTCTTTCGGCAACGGCACCTGGAGCGGCAATTCCCAACTCTGGTGGGTCGCCGGAAAACAGGACGCCACTCTCACCGTCGAGTTGACCGTCCCCAATGCTGGCAACTACGACCTCCACTTTGCCGCCACCAAGGCTCTCGACTACGGCATCCACTCATTCTCCCTCAACGGCAAAACCCTCGGAAAACCCCACGACTTCTTCCAAGCCAAGGGCGTCGCCCACACCGGACAAATCAACCTTGGAAAGGCCACCTTCAAAAAGGGCAAAAACACCCTCACCATCAAATCCACCGGAACCCACCCCGACTCCGTCAAACGCTACATGTTCGGCCTCGACTTCCTCCGCCTTGCTCCCGTGAAGTAACTCTTGGCTAACTACTGCTTCCCCGGAATCCACCTTCTCATCAGCAACTTGCCATAGAATCTCCAATTCAGCCCCAGGATTGCCTCTCGAATCACTGAGAAGTTGCGCTATTCAACATCCCCGTATGAGTTTTCTCTCCTTAATAAGGTGGATTCTAGGTATTTGAATGTTGAATTTACCTATTCCGTTACTGGAACGAATTGCTCACAATCCAAGTATTGGAAAGCGGACATCTTTATTCGCCCCTCTTCCACTGCCCAAAAATAACAACCCAACCACCATACTCTCATGAAAAAAAATTCAACAATCCCAAGCCTCCTGGTTTCCCTGGGGCTGTCTGCTTCTGCCAGCGCGGCAGTCTCTCTGCTCGGTGTCGATTCCACCGCCGGTGCGAACTGGCGAACTGCTGCCAATCTTGAAGCCGACAATGAATACGGCACTTCCGGATACGTCGTCTTCGGACTCAACGAGGCCGATGCTGTCTACACCCAACCCTTCGATGTGAGCGATACCAACGCAGCCAACGCCTACAACCTACCCGCCGGAATCGCCATTTCGACCGCAGACACAAATATTGGCATGTGGTCCGGTAACAACGCGAACTTCGGGGAGATTCAGGACCCTGGAGATGGAAACGCGATCACCAATTCTCCTGTCCTCGCCAACTCAGCCGGAACGAGACAGTTCACCATTTCACGTGCGACAAGCAGTGACTACAGGATCACATTGCTGACAGCCTCTGGTGACAACCAGGGCACGGAGTTCACTCTTACCGTGAACGACGGCGCCGGGGCAGTGACGTCAAGCTACGACCACTTGGTGAATGGCCTCGCTTACCATGTCTTCGACATCTCTGATGGCACGAGTGACATTGTCATCGATATCTCCTCAACTGCCGAAAACCGTTCGATCACCGGAATAGCCTTCGACGCAGTCCCTGTCCCGGAGCCATCTTCCGCTCTCCTGCTCGGCCTTGGAATGCTCGGTGTTTCCCTGCGCCGCCGTCGATAAGTTTCTCGACAAGCCAAGCAACTCTTATCTCGCCCCCAGAAGATTCGATTCTCTGGGGGCTTTTTTGTACAGTTCTCCCGCCTCTTCATGTGGATCTCAAGTATCCTATGGTGGAGCTTGGCTATTCCACCATTTCCGAAATCCTGATAGCGTTTCGTGAGATCTGAAAATTTTGCTACTACTCCAATCAGCCCAATGAAAATACCTCAACTCACCAGACTCCTCACCGCTTCTTCTTTTCTCGGTGCTTCGACCGTAAGTGCGACCGTTACTTCTGTCGGCGTAGACACCACCGCCGGCCCAAACTGGCGAACCGGGGCACAACTGGAAACTGATCTGGAATACGGCACTTCCGGGTACGTGATCTTCGGACTCAACGAGGCCGATGCTGTCTACACCCAACCTTTCGACACCAGCGACGCCAACCTCTTAAACGCCTATAATCTACCGGCCGGAATCACCGTTTCGACCGCAGACACAAATATTGGCATGTGGTCCGGTAACAACGCGAACTTCGGGGAGATTCAGGACCCTGGAAATGGAAACGCAATCACCAATTCTCCTGTCCTTGCCAACTCAAGTGGAACAAGACAATTTACCGTTTCACGTGCCACCAGCAGCAACTACAGAATGACAGTGCTGACGGCCTCTGGTGACAACCAGGGCACGGAATTCACTCTTACCGTGAACGACGGCTCCGGGGCAGTGATCTCAAGCTACGACCACCTGGTGAATGGCCTCGCCTACCATGTCTTCGACATCTCTGCTGGCACGAGTGACATTGTCATCGATATCGCCTCGGCTCCCGAAAACCGGAGCCTCATGGGGATCGCTTTCGACACCGAGAACATTGATCTCACCGATCCAAGTGACCTTAACTCAAATGGAATCGGCGACAACTGGGAAGAGTTCTACTTTGGAGGCGTCGGAGTCGTCGATCCCGGTGCGGACGAGGAACCGGACGGCTTGACCAATTTAGAGGAGTGGCAAAATCTCACCAATCCGATGGGAGCTGACAGCGACACGGATGGCCTCGAGGATGGCGAAGAAGTAAACACTCACTCGACCAACCCCACGGATCAGGACACCGACGACGATGGCTACGATGACAAGTTCGAGGTCGATAACCTGGACTCTAATTTCGACCCGCTCGTGGATGACTCGAGTGAAGACCCCGATGACGATGGACTCGACAACGCCGCCGAGCTTGTGAACTCGACCAATGCCATCGACCCGGACTCGGACGATGACACCATCGAAGACGGCGACGAAGTCAACGGTAACCTCAACCCATACAACGGAGACATCTTCGGCGTTGCCCCCGGCGACCCTACCGACCCGCTCAACCCGGATTCCGATGGTGACACCATCGATGACTTTTCCGAAATCGACAGTGCCAACGGCTACATCACCAACCCGAATAGTGCGGACACAGACGGCGACGCAGCCCCCGACAACGCAGAGCTCGATAACGGATCGGATCCCACGGACAGTGCAAGCCTTCCGCCCATCCCGGCCGGACTCATCAGCGTCGATCTCCAAGGCAACCCTGAAGGAGCAGCCTTCAACCCCGATCCTGTTCTAATGAGTGGAATTGAAGGCCGCGCTGGCTTTATGACCGGCGAGTGGAATGCTCTCAATCTGCCCGGACACCCTAACGTAGCCCTCGACCCAAGCTACGAACTGGTCGATGCCAATGGCGACGACAGCGGAGTGACTTTCTCGCTCTTCGGAACCATCTCAAGCTGGACTAATGCCGCCGGAGCCGACCCGCTGACAAATGACTATCTATTCGTCAACGCGGGCAACGCCGACTCCAATGCAACTTGGGAGATTTCTGGTGTTGTGTCGGGGTCCGATTTCACCTTGTTCGCCTATGGAGGCATCGGCCGTGACATGCTGTTCACGGTCGACACCAATGGTGACGGCGACCTCAGTGACGAAACACCGACCAATGTCGGCACTGCAGGCTTCGAGTTCACCGGAACGGCTGGTGGCGACGGGAGAATCATCGGGGCGATCGACCCCGGTGAATCGGGTGAGGCGAACTGGGGCGGCTTCCAGCTTCTCCACGTCAGTTCCACGCTGGGCGGACTCAGGGTAACGGACATCAACTACACCGAAGATGATGCCATCGAACTTACCTGGACAAGCAGCCCCGGGAGAAGTTACGCAGTCGAAGTTTCCACCGATCTGGAGAACTGGGTCGATTTGCTCACAGAAATCGATGCTGCCGTCTCACCAGCGACAGCCACCACGGTGATTGTCGATCGACCCGCGGCAAATGAAACGAAGAAGCACTATCGCGTTCGCCAGGAGTAGTCCTCCTCGACTGTCTTTGATTCAAAATCCGCTTCGCTCGTTCCGGCTTGCGCAGGCAGCTTTACACACACACCTTAAATGATCCCCCTCTTGCGCAAGAGCGCTTTCGCGACGCTACCACTCCTCGCTGCTACGATTCCCCTCAAAGCATCAGTCACTGTCATTGGAGTCGACTCAACTGCTGGTGCGAATTGGCGTACCGGTGCCAACCTCGACGGAGATCAGGAATACGGCACAAGCGGCTATGTTGTCTATGGTTTGGCGGAAGCAGATTCAGTTTACAATGCAAACTACGATATCTCGTCCGGAAACGCCAACAACGTCTACAACCTTCCTGCAGGCGTAGGCGTGACTACCATCGATACCAATATCGGTATGTGGTCGGGCAATGGCAACTTTGGGACACTGGAAGACCCCAGGTCGGGAAATGCCATCACCAGTGCCCCGGTCCTTGCAAACACGGGCGGAACAAAACGCTTCACTGTCACCCGTTCCAACTTCGACGCCTTCCGGGTGACCGTCATCACCGCCTCAGGCGACAATCAGGGCACGGAATACACGGTCACTCTAAACGACGGAAGCGGCTCCCAATCCACTAATTACGATCACCCGAGTAACGGAGTCGCCTATCACGTGTTTGACGTCTCGACCGGCAACTCGGATATCACGATCGACATCGTGAGCGTCGGTCAGAACCGGTCTCTCACCGGTATCGCTTTCGACTCAGCGATCGATATCACTGACCCAACCGACAGCGACGACGACGGTATGGGCGACAATTGGGAAACCATCTACTTTGGAAATTTGAACCGCGATGGCCGCGGAGATTTCGACTCCGATGGACTCATCGATACCGACGAGTGGACCGAGGGAACCTCACCCGACGATTCCGACTCCGACGATGACGATCTGACCGACGGACAGGAAGTCAACACCTACAACACAGACCCGCTCGACAATGATAGCGACAATGATGGTTTCAGCGATGGCGATGAAATTTCTGGAGGAACCAACCCCAACGACAACGGAAGTTTCCCTGTCGTAACCGTGGGACGCCCGACACCTGGCTCCCCCAACACAACTCGTGATAGTGTCGTTGTCTTCAACGAGATCCACTACCACCCCGCCGGCGATGATGACGGGTTCGAATATATCGAGCTCTACAACCAGATGGCTGTCGATGTCGACATCAGCAACTGGCGAATCGGAGGTGTTGATTTTGATTTTCCGGAAGGCACCGTGATCGACGCCCGGAGCTACCTGACCATCGCTAAGAATCCGGGGAATTACCCTGGCGCACTCGGCCCCTACGCCGGGACACTCTCCAACTCCGGAGAGACTCTCCGCCTCTTCAATAACAACCGTGCTTTCCGCACCACCGCAGGAGCAGGGCCGGACGGCGTAGCCTCCGGCTCGCTCGAAGGCCGCCGCATCATGGACGAGATCTCATATGGGGACACCTACCCGTGGCCACTTGGTCCCGATGGCTCTGGCTCGACGCTCGCAAAAATCGATCCGGCGACAGGAAGTGCCCATCCGCAAAACTGGAAGCACAGCGCAGCTCCAAATGGCACGCCCAACGCTGCCAATGAACAGACACTCACCCCGGCGATCGCTTTCAATGAAGTCGCCGCCTCGACTGAGCCGACCTTCCAGCTTGAACTCCACAACCACGGAGCCCTGCCCATCGCACTTGGAGACATGGTCATTGCCTCCTCCAACTCCCTGCATAGCGACTACTCCTTTCCGGCTGGTAATCTCGCTTCCGGGTCCTTCACCACAATTGACGCCACCACACTCGGCTTCACCCCTGATGACAATGACCGCTTGTTCCTTTTTACCACTGGAAAAGCTCAACTGATCGACGCGGCACGGGTTGATGATCGCCTGAAGGGGCGCAGTCGGGAAGGCACCGGGCGCTGGCTCAATCCAGACTCGTCCACCTTCGGTAGTGCGAACTCGTTCAATTTCGAAAGTGCCATCGTCATTAACGAAATTTTCTACCACGCCTACCCTGTCCGAGCGACCTCCGGCACCCCACCAACCTACACCAACGTGCAAGTCATGGATTACAACCATGTCTGGCGCTATAACCTCGATGCCGGCACCGGAGGTCTATCCACCGGTTGGGAAGACACAGCCCACGCTGTCGATGACATCAGTTGGTCACAAGGCCCCGGCCTGCTCGGATTCGAAACTGCGGTGCTCACCGAGCCTATCTTGACACCCCTCACCCGCGAATCAAAAATTCCCTATTACTTCGAAACCGAGTTTACCTACAACGACCCGGCAGCCGTTGACCAGATTATCTTTGATCACTACATCGATGATGGTGCCGTCATCTACCTGAACGGTGAAGAGATCGCCCGGTTCAACATGGATGAGGGACTATTCATCCCCACCACGCCCGGCAACTCGGTCGGCAATGCCACCTTGGGAACTCTTGTCGTCAGCAACCCGAACATCCTCCAGGGCAGCAACCGCCTCTCGGTCGAGGTCCACCAAAGCACAACCACCAGCAGTGACCTCGTGCTCGGTATCCGCGCCAGCTTGAGAAAGTTCGAGACCCCCGGCACTCCGTCCACACCCTACGCCGAATACGACGAAGAATGGCTCGAGCTCTACAATCGGGGTGCTTCCGCCATCGACCTCAGCACTTGGCAAATCAATGGCGGGATTAACTACAACTTCCCCGCCGGAACGTTGCTGGCTTCAGGCGGCTACCTCGTTGTCGCAAAAGACGCCACCGCCCTCGCTCAAAAATATCCGGGTATCACCATCGTCGGCGACTATTCCGGTGTTCTGGGCAATGGTGGTGACTCCCTAATTCTCGCGGACAGCAACGGCAACCCGGCGGATGAGGTCACCTATTTCGATCGTGGCAAGTGGCACGGAAAAGCCGACGGCGGCGGGTCCAGCCTCGAACTCCTCGACCCGGACTCCGACAACAACACTGCCACAGCCTGGGCAGCGAGCGACGAGTCCGCTCGCAGCACCTGGAACAACTACACTTACGAAGACGTCGCAGTCAGTGATGGCATTGGAAACAACGCCTACCACGAATTCCTCATTGCCCTCCTCGACTCCGGCGAATTCCTCCTCGACGACGTCAGCGTCATCGAAAACGGCAACACCGAGATGATCCAGAACGGCGATTTTGAAAGCGACACGCCGGGCTCAACTGCAGACAAGTGGCGCGCCCTCGGCACACACGGATCACACGGCAAAACGATCGTCATCACGGACCCCGACTCTCCCGGAAACCAATGCCTTCACATCGTCGCTACCGGCCCCACCGGAGACAAACACAACAAACTCGAAACCACTTTCGCCAACAACGAGCGAGTCACCGCCAATGCAACTTACCGCATTAGCTTCCGCGCAAAATTCCTCAGTGGCAGCAACCAAGTCAACACGCGCCTCTATTTCAACTACCTTCAGCGCACCACGACCATTCCGACTTCGGAAAATTGGGGAACTCCGGGGGCGATCAATTCAACGGTGCTAGGAAACGCAGGCCCGACCTTGGAAGCCCTGGCCCACGCCCCGATCGTGCCTGACGCAAGCCAGTCGGTAAACGTCGCCATCGACGCCGCCGACCCGGACGGCATCAATGACCTCACTCTTTATTACTCCATCAATGGTGGTGCATTCCAGAATTCTCCCATGGCCGCCGGACCAGATGGTGTCCGCTACGTTGGGTCCATTCCCGGGCAAGCCGCCAGCCGTATCGTACGCTTCTACATTCGCGCTCGCGACAGTGCCAACGCAACGACCTTCTACCCGGCTGCCGGCCCGGAAAGCGGCGCGTTCTACAAGGTCCAGGACGGCCTCGCCGACACTTCAGGCACTCGCCACAATTTCCGGGTCGTCATGTCCGAGACAGATCGACAGTTCCTTTTCAACACCACCAATCGCATGAGCAACGATCGCTTTTCGGTCACTGTCATCGAGGATGAAACCACGGCCTACTACGACGTCGGTCTGCGCCTCAAAGCCAGCGCTTTCGGTCGTTTCCAAAGCGGACACTATGGCTTCAACGTCCGATTCCAACCGGACCAACTCTTCCGTGGCGTCCATCCCGGCATTTCTGTCGAACGCTCACGACCATTCCGGGAACTATTCGCCAAGCACCTCCTCACTCGTGCGGGCGGCGGCTACTGGTCGTTCTACGATGACGTCAGCTACGCCATTACCCCGACCACTGGTGACAGAGGCCCTGCCCTGCTATCAATGGCCCGCCATACAAACAATTTTTTCGACGGCCTCTTCCCGGATGCCGACGAACCCGGCACCCTCTTCAACCAAGAGCTCCTCTACAGTCCGAACAGTACTAACGGAGGCCCCGAGGGACTCAAAATCGGCAATCCCTACAATCACACCAATGGGCGCTACGATTTGAAAGATCGCGGTATGGACAAAGAACCCTACCGCTTCGGATTTCAAATTCGCAGCGCGAGAGGCCGTGACGACTACTCCCAAATGATCGCAGTCAACCAAGCTGTCGGTAACCTTAATGGAAGCGAACTCAAAGACGCCCTCGACCCGATCATCGATGTCGATCAATGGATGCGAACCTTCGCCATGGCGACCCTCACCGGCTCAAGAGATACCTACGGTCGTGTCTGGGAGCACAACTTCCGCTACTACGTTCGCCCCAGCGATCAAAAGATCATCGCCCTCCAGTGGGACCTCGACTCAGCTTTTGGGCTGGGATCCAATGATTCGATCCTTCCAACGAGCAACAACATCAGAAAGCTCTTCAACATTCCCCAGTATCGGCGACTGTTCGACGGCCATATTAAGAACATCGTTAACACCTCATTCAACACCGCCTACAGCAGCACGTGGGCGAACCACCTCGGCTCGGTTTCGGGCAACAGTTTTAGCAGCTACAACTCCTACGTGAACGCCCGCGGAAATTACGCGCTTGGCACGCTCCCTTCCAACACCATCTTCGCCATCGCAACCAACGGAGGTTCCGATTTTTCGAAAAACGACAGTGCAGTGAACCTCGCTGGAGACGGCTGGATCGATGTTTTTTCGATCAAAATCAACGGTATTCCAGCCGAGATCACCTGGACTGATGCCAATACCTGGCAAATCACCGCTCCCATCTCGGTGGGTCCAAACCTTCTCGAATTGAAAGCCTACAATCATCAGGGACTCGAGGTTGGCAATGACAGTATCACCGTCACGAACACCAGTGCGATCGATCTCGCAAACTCTCGCAATACCATCATTCGGGAACTCCACTACCATCCTGCCGACCCTTCAGCGGCTGAAATCGATGCCGGCTTCCTTGATGCCGATGAATTCGAGTTTGTCGAAATCGTGAACACCAGCGCAACTACCCAGGTTGATCTGAGCGGATCGGCATTCACCGATGGCGTGGATTTCGTCTTCCCCCCCGGAACAATCCTGGCACCAAATACCCGCCTGGTCATCGTTGCCAATCCGGCCGCCTTCGAGTTCCGCTACGGAATTGGCACCGCGACCATCGCCGGAGAATACACCGGCCAACTCAACAATGGAGGGGAACACCTCCGCTTCGAGGGATCTGGCGGCAGCACCATCGCCGACTTTACTTATGGGGACTCGGCGCCCTGGCCCGAAAGTGCCGATGGCAATGGCTACAGTCTCGTCTTCTCCGGAAGTAATCCAAACGTCTCTCTCGACTGGCGCACGAGTGTGTCACTTGGAGGCAGCCCGGGAACAGACGACGGGCAGAGCTTCACCGGAACAGCGGATGAAATTCTATCCTATGCCATTGCCTCTCCACCAACCCCCGGGATCAAGGGAGACGCCTTTACCATGGCTTTCTTGCAGAACCTCAACGGAGATGACGCCATGATCATTCCGGAATACTCAACCGATCTTCAAAACTGGACTCCCTTCCTTGAGAATCATCTGGCATCCAGGATCAATCAGGGCAACGGAACCACCCTCGTCACTTATGCCAGCCCTTTGGCGACATCATCAGATCTCAAACAATTCGTTCGTCTCCGGGTCCTATTAAAAGAGTGAAGGATCACCAGTCAAAGCGGACGGTGTCAGTATCTTTTGACCAAAGACTCTCGTTTTTTCTTAAGCTTGAAACGCGTCTTAACCGCGAAAATTGGAAGGGCGAATCCCGACCCAATCCATGAAGACGTTGGAGAAATGAAAAGCATTCTTATAACCGGTCATCTTGGCGATGGTCTCGATTTTTTCTTCAGTCTCCAGAAGAAGGTTGGAAGCTTTCCGCATCCTAAGAAAAGTGAGCTGCTGCATCGGGCTCCGGCCCAGGGCTTTTTGGCATAATCTCCGCAGGTGTTCACCGCTCACGCATGCCAACTCACCCAGCTCCGCCAACGACCAGGGATAATCCAGCCGCCGCTCAACCTGCTGCCACAGTTTCCATAAACGATCATCAGACTGATGGCGTTGCGCAAACTTGAGGACATATTGATGGATCAATTCCACCCATTGATGCTCAAAAGCAACAGAGCCTTCGGATTCGCATTCTGACAAGAGCCCTTCAATCGCATGCATGAGTGGTTTCCCCCCGTATTCGCCCCGGACCGGAGAAATGGAGCTCACAATCGGGTTGATCTCCTTTCTTTCCAAATACCGAACCCAGCAAAAGGTCCAAGGCTTCCGTCCAACGCACTTTAAAGCATTGGCCACAAAAGGAGGCAGGAGACAGGCTTGCCCTGCCACGACTTTTTTCCACGAACCATCGACCAGAATCGACCCCTCGCCATCCACACAGGCCAACATGAAGGTTCCCGATTGGTCGGTCCTCACGATTTCGAATGGAGAAAAAGCCCTCATGATCCCCACATGAATAATCTGGCGCTGGGCCAGCAAGTGACAAACCGGGGCTCCTTGCAACCAGTCGCGATTGTCGTCATCGCTCCCCTTCACAACCTGCACCCGGGTTCTGTCGCCCAGAACCCGAATATTCTCTAAAGTGCTGATCGTTGTTTTTTTCTTGGCCATCGGATTCGCAACTTGAGGAAAAGTAGATCACCACCGCAAAAATTTAGCCCGTCAATTTTTCACGGATGTGGATTTTTTATATGCGAATGTGGCGACCTTTTGGCGTCAACCCGCTAGGATCAGAGCCGAGACACCAATAGTAAATTTTCACATTACCGTTATTATGCCGAATCCATGGACAGGGGTGGGAAACCCCTACACGAGACAGGAAATGCTTGAACGCCTGAACGACACTTTGTCCAGGGGGGAGGCCATTATTGGAGCCGGCGCCGGGACCGGGATCTCGGCCAAATTCATCGAGAAAGGCGGAGCCGACCTCATCATCATCTACAATTCGGGGCGCTTCCGCATGGCAGGCGCCGGATCGACAGCCGGACTCATGTCCTATGGTGATGCCAATGCCATCGCAATGGAGATTGGGGAATTTGAAGTCCTCCCGGTCGTCGAAGAAATCCCCGTCATTTGCGGAGTTCATGCCACCGACCCTCGTCGCCGCATGTGGCACTTCCTCGGACAGGTCATTGAGATGGGCTTCTCCGGCGTGAACAACTTCCCCACCCACACCATCGTGGACGGACAGTATCGCCAAACTCTCGAAGAAACCGGAATGAGTGTGCAGAAGGAGATCGATATGATTGCCCTCGCCCACAAGATGGACCTTTTCACCATTCCTTATGTTGTCACTCCCGAGGAAGCCAAAGGCATGGCCGAAGCCGGAGCCGATGTCATCATCGCCCACGTTGGCTGCACCATCGGCGGCTCCATCGGAGTCACTGATGCCACCGTCTCGATGGATCACGCCGTCAAAGCCACTCAAATCATCTGCGATGCCGCACACTCGGTCCGCAAGGACGTCATGGTTCTTTCCCATGGCGGTCCCATTCTCACTCCCGAAAATGCCGCCTATGTTTGCGAGCACACCGACGCGGTGGGATTTGTGGGAGCTTCCAGTCTTGAACGGATGGCGGTTGAGCAACCTCTCACCGACCTGACCCGCCAGTTTAAGTCCATCCCCGTGAAACGAATCCACTAAAACCATGACCATCGCTGTCTTAGGAACTCTCGATTCAAAGGGCCACGAGCACGCCTTCGTCGCCGACTTGATCCGTAAAAAAGGACACGACGTCCTCCTCATCGATCTCGGGACCGGAGGCGATCCCCAGATCACTCCCGATGTCACCCGCTTCGAGGTCGCCGACGCAATCAATCTCGACCTGCAGGCTCTCGTCGACAAACAGGACCGGGGCGAATGTGTCGTCGCGATGTCCCAGGCGGCTCCCGTCTTTCTCTCCCGCCTCGTTGAAGAGGGAAAAATCGATGGCGTCATTTCCCTCGGAGGAGGCGGAGGCACCGCTCTCGGGACTGCCGCGATGCGTGCCCTCCCGGTGGGCTTCCCCAAGCTCATGGTCTCGACTTTGGCGTCGGGAAACACCGCCCACTACGTCGGGACCAAAGACATCACCATGATGCCTTCGATCGTCGATGTCGCCGGATTGAATCGCATTTCCAAAACAATCTTCACCCGTGCCGCTGGCGCGATTTGCGGTATGGTTGAAGCCACCATTTCAGACGAAGAGGACAAGCCACTCATCGTCGCCAGCATGTTCGGCAACACCACTGATTGCATCAACCTCGCTTCCAAAGTCCTCGAAGAGGCCGGCTACGAAGTCTTGATTTTTCACGCCACTGGAACCGGTGGAAAAACCATGGAATCTCTCATCGAGTCGGGCATGGTCGCCGGGGTCCTCGACCTCACCACGACCGAATGGGCCGATGAATTACTCGGCGCCACTCTCTCCGCCGGCCCGACCCGGATGGATGCCATGACCAAGGCCCGCATCCCCGCGGTCATCGCTCCCGGATGTCTCGACATGGCCAACTACGGCGAGCGCAAGACCCTCCCGGCCGAGTTCGAGAACCGCACTCTCTACATTCACAACCCCCAGGTTACCTTGCTTCGGACCAATGCCAGCGAATGTCGCGAACTCGGTCGTATTCTAGCGGAGAAGGCCAACGCCAACCCCGCTCCCACCGCGATCCTAAATCCCCGCAAGGCCATTTCCATCATCTCGGCCGCGGGCCAACCCTTCCACGACGCCGAAGCCGACCTTGCTCTCTTTGACGCCATCCACGAACATGCCCGCTGTGAAGTCATCGACTACGACGAAGACATCAACAGCGAAGTCTTCGCCCGGGCCGCTGCGCACAAACTTCTCTCCCTCATTCAATCCCACCAATCCTAACACCATCATGACCAGACACTTTGGAGTATTTCAATTTAAGGAAGGCGTCACCGACGCAGAAATCGAAGAATGCTTCGCTGAAATGCGGGCCATGGTCGGGATCATTCCCGGCCTCCTCAGCATGGAAAGCGGCCCCTATCAGTCCACCGAAGGACTCGACGATGGCTACACCCACGGCTTCATCATGACCTTCGACAGCGCACAGTCCCGCGACGCCTACCTCCCCCATCCCGAGCACCTGAAGCGGGTTGAATTGGTGCAACCGAGACTCGAGCGGCTCGTGGTTTTTGACTTCGACGTCACCGCCGAAAGTTCCGCACAGCTCTAGCCAACCCGGCGAGGAAAGCCTCTCCTGGCATCTGGACGTCTCCCGCCGATCAGTGGAGGCATTTCTCCCCCCAACGTCTGCCATTTCCACTATGAAGATTTCTTCTCTCCTAATCCTGCTGACAACCTCCACTTTGCTGCAAGCCCGCGAAGCACCTCAAACCGGAGTCTCCTTTAAGAAAATCCAACTCAGTGACAAGTATCTCACTGAAGGAGCTTCGATTGGAGACATCAATGCCGACGGCAAGCCCGATGTCGTGGCGGGCCCCCTTTGGTGGCAGGGGCCGGATTTTAAAACCTCCCACGCTTACGAACCGGTCAAAGTCTTCCCCATCACAGGATACTCGCAGAATTTTTTCACCTTTCCCGACCTCATCACGAAGGACAAATGGACCGATATCTTAAAGGTCGGTTTACCGGCTCAACCGGCACATTTGGCCATTAATCCGGGAGAAAAGCCGCTCCCGGCTGACAACAAGGAACACCAATGTGAACATTGTCTGGCGCAGGACCACATCTGCAACGAATCCCCTCAATATGTGAACGTTCTGGGCACAGGAAAACAACTGCTCTCACATAGTCGCAGTTACATCACTCTTTCAGAACCGGCCCCCGATCCAACCCAACCCTGGATGATTTATCGCATCACTCCGGAGGATAGCGGGGTTCAAATGTTCATCCATGGACTCGGTGCCGGTGATATCGATGGCGACAAGCTCCCCGACATCCTCGAGAAACGTGGCTGGTGGCAGCAACCCAAAAACTGGGATCGTAAGACGCCGTGGAAATTTCATCCCTTTGCCTTTGCGCCCAAGCAAGGCGGCGCACAAATGTTCGCCTACGATATCGACGGAGATGGCGACAACGACGTTGTGACAGCTCTCAACGCGCATTCCTGGGGCATGGCCTGGTATGAGCAGATCAAGCAGGACGGAGCGATCACCTTTAAGAAGCACGTCGTCATGACCGACAAGCCCGACGGAAATCCCTACGGTGTTTCTTTCTCCCAGCCCCACGCCATGGACTGCGTTGATATCGATGGCGACGGCATCAAGGATCTCGTCACCGGAAAATGTTACTTTGCCCACAACGGACGGGATCCTGGTGCACACGACCCCGCCGTTCTCTATTGGTTTCGAACCACCCGGCACAAGGATGGCACCACCGAACTCATCCCACACCTCATCGATGACAACTCCGGAGTTGGCCGCCAAATTTCCACCGGAGATCTCAATGGCGATGGCAAGGTCGACATCGTCGTCGGAAATAAAAAAGGAGTCTTCGCCTTCATCCAGACCGACACTCCCCCTCCCTTAAAAAAAAAGACGCCAGCCGCTAAAAAAGAGAAGGCCCTCTTTCTAGAGGGCGAGGCCCTAAAGATCCTCTCGAAGGTCGGCACCATTCGGCCCCAGGACCTTCACACCTTCGGTGTCGGCCTATGGAGTAACGACCGGCAATTGTGGTGGACGGATGCAAAACCAGGTGACGTCCTCGAAGTCGCGATTCCCGTCAAAAAAGCCGGCACCTATCGTCTGGGAGCCGGCATGACGAAGGCAAGGGATTACGGCATCGTGGAGTTTTCGCTCAACGGCCACAAAATCGCAGGCCCCATAGACCTATACAATAATGGTGTCACCCGAACCGGCACCATTCCTCTCGGACCACCTCAAAAACTCACAGCAGGCGAACACAAACTCACGGTCAAGATTCTCGGGGCCCACCCGAAAGCCCTGAAATCCTACATGTTTGCGCTCGACTATCTCATCCTCCATCCGGGTGATGAAGCGGCTTTAAAAAGCTATCGCACCACGTCCCTCCTTCCGGCCAAATCTTCCAAGGAAAAAAGATTCAAAGAAGGCATGGGCAACACCCTGGATGCCGTCGCCAGAAGCATGGAAGAACAACTCGCCCTCTTCCACCTGCCCAAAGGATTCATCATTGAGAATGTCAGTCACGAAAAGCTCGGTGCAATCAAACCGATCTCTCTCGGATTCGATGACGCCGGCCGCCTTTGGACGCAAACGGCCTCCGAGTATCCCAACGACAACAATCCCGCGCGCTTCAAAATTAGAGGAAAGGACAAGATCCTCGTTTTCCCGACTCCCCATCTCACGAAAACACAAACTCCCCGGATCTTTGCCGGGGGACTTGTCATGCCCATCTCCGTCCTTCCCCACGATGATGGCATCCATGTCATCCACGGCACCGAAATCTTGAAGTTTGAGGATCTCAATTCCGACGGAAGGGCGGATCGCACCACCACTCTCATGAGAGGCTTCGGCGTCAAAGACAGCCACACCTGCGCCCATCGGCTAACCCGTGGCCCCGGAAACTGGATCTACTTTTCCCAAGGCGTGCACAGCACCGGACTCATCACGACCAGCGATGGTAAAAAGGTCCCGTTCAATCAGGGATTGATCGGGCGCTATCAACCCAATGGAACCCGGTTGGAAGTCATTGGCGAAGGAATGAACAACATCTGGGCATGGTCGATCAACCGGGAGGGACGCACTTTCATTCATGAAGCCAACGATCTCGGCTACAGTCAGGCGGCCTTCGAACGGGATACCACCTACCCCAGCTTTCTTGCCACCGCTTCACGAAATCCTCTGCAACACCCGCCGACCTCCTCCGACCTTGGCCTCGATGGCACCGGATTTTGCGGCATCGCTACCTGCGGAACCTCGCCCCGGGATTTCCCCGCCGAATGGAGGGACTTCAATTTTGTCGCCAACCCAATCACCGGAGAAATCAACACCGTCTCACACACCGTCGACGAATTGGGGAATCATCACTTCAAGAGGGAAGCTGATCTCGTCACTTGCGACGACCCCATGTTCCGCCCCGTCAATGTTTGCTTTGGCCCGGACGGCTGCCTCTACATCGCTGATTGGTATAACCGAACGATCTCTCATGGAACCACAACCCGGAATCTTGAGAAGCACGCACGCACCCTCGGACGAATCTGGAGAGTTCGACACAAAACGCAAAAACCGGGCACACCACCGAATGTCGAAAAATCGCCAACCTCCCAACTTCTTGCACATCTCACTTCCAGTAATCTTTGGGAAATGCGCGCGGCCATCCACCAGATTGGAAAACGACAGTCCACTGAGTTCATCCCTCGGCTCGCCCAACTCATCCAAAATCCAAAAACAAGCGATAGCATTCGAATCCACGCTCTCTGGGCTCTGGAATCATTGGACCACTTCAACCCTTCCCTTTGGAAAACGCTGATCAAAAGTGAAAACCAAAATGTTCGATACGAAGCCCTTCGCGCCCTTTCAACCCTTCAACCTCCACTCCCTGAGTGCTTCGCCCTCTTCGAAAATCTTCATGAGGAAAAATCCTACTACGTCGTCAACGAACTGATCCGCTTTCTCCGCGATACTCCTCAGCCCCTCGGCCAAGAACACCTCGACTTTGCTAAACATTTTCACACTCCTCTGGAGAACCTCCCCAACACAAAAGTCCAAGGTTGGCGAACAGCCTACTACGCCATGGGAGGGTCCTACGAGAAACGGTTCCTAAACCAACTCATCGAAAGCATCGGCAAAGCGCGCAGCAGTCACCCGCAACCGGATACCGAGAAATGGAGCCAGGTTATAGAGCCACATCAAAAAACAAGTGCCGCGGTTTCCGCAAAGCTTGATACCAAAATCAAACGCCTCGGCACCCTGGCTCAAACCACCCGGGGTGAGGTCGCGAAAGGCAAGACCCACTTCAACACCCGTTGCGCGACTTGTCACGATGGCGCGAAAGGAGGATTTGCGCCACCCCTCGGAGGCGGCGCACATCGCACCCCTCTCGAAGTCATCACGGCCATCCTAAAACCCAACGAAGCGGTTGAAGGAATTTTCCTCACCTATAAAATCATCAAGAAAGACGGGACCACTTTGGAAGGTTTCCGCTCCGATCTCAGCCATCAGGATGTCACTCTGACCTTCATGGGGGGAGGTCAGGTCAAAGTTTCCCTCCAAGAGATCAGGAAGGCCGGCTACATTGATGGAAAGTCTGTCATGCCTGACACGATGGCGACCGGCATGAGTGATCAGGACATCCTCGACCTCATGTCCTACCTTCGGACCTTAAAATAATTCCGATGTGGATTTCTCGTATACGCTTGTGGCAGGAAAGCTCCTGACAACACGTATTGGGAGGACCAATACTGGTTTCCAGAATCGTTATGAAAATCCTCTCGTTACTCTTCCTGTTCATCTGCCTCGGCCATGCCGAAAAAGTGTCCCTCTTCGATGGGAAAACTCTCGACGGATGGGACGTTCTGAAAGGTGAGGAGCAGTGGTGGACCACCCGCGATGGCATGATCGTAGGAGGCTCGATGACAAAAAAAGTCACCCGCAATACCTTTCTCGCCACCGAAAAATCCTACGAAAACTTCGAACTCGAATTCGACATCAAGCTCGAAAAAGGCACCGGTTTCCAGAACTCCGGGATCCAGGTTCGCAGCATTCGCCTTCCAAAAAGCTCGGAAATGAAAGGCTATCAAGTCGATGCCGGTATCGATTGGTGGGGAAAAATTTACGATGAATCCCGCCGCAACCGGGTCATCGCCGGGCCCGTCGATCCCGAAGCCCTCAAAAAGACCACCAAAGACTGGGACTGGAATCACTACCGCATCGTTTGTGACGGCCCCCTCATTCGTTCCTGGATCAACGGCGTAGCCGCTCTCGACTTCATTGAGCGTGCTCCCGGCATTCCTCAAAACGGACGCATTGGATTTCAGGCCCACGGGGGCGGAACCTTCGAGGTTCACCTCAAAAATGTCACCCTCAAGGAACTCGCTCCTACTCCCGGAGCTCTTCACTGGAATTTCAAACCGAGCAACAAACCCAGCCCCCTCACTCCCGGAGAAGAAAAATCAACTTTTCAAATCGCCCCCGGTTTCACCGCCGAGCTGATCGCCAGTGAAGCCGAAGGGGTCGGCAAACCCATCACTGTCGTTTGGGATGCCGCCGGCCGCATGTGGACCACCACCGCAAAGGAATACCCCGTGGATTCCAACGAAAGCAAAGCCGCTGCCGAAGCCCTCTTCGCAAAAGGTGGCCGGGACCAGGCCCTGGTCTTTGACAATCCCTACGGCCCCGGCCCTCACAAGCCCCGTGTCTTTGCCGATGGCCTCGTCATCCCCCTCGGCATCATTCCCTGGAAAAATGGGGCCCTCATTCAATACGGCCATGAAATCCGTCACTACTACGATTCGAACAACGATGGCAAAGCCGATGGCTTCAAGCCCATCCTCACCGGATTTGGCATTCAAGACTCACACCTTTTTCCCCACCAATTTGAGCGCATGCCCGGAGACTGGATTTCCCTGGCCCAGGGGCTTTTTAATAGCTCCACCGTTCGGCGCCCTGACGGCAAACCCTTCGCCAGCGGAGAAACCACCGTCCGCTTCAATCATTGCAAACTCGCACGAATGCGTCCCGATGGCTCGGACTTTGATATCCTCGCCCACGGGCCCAACAACATCTGGGGCTTTTCCCAAACCCGGGATGGCCGGACCTTCCTGCAAGAGGCAAATGACCTCGGCGTGCCCATCGCCGAATTCGAGCCGGGGGCCCACTACCCCACCGGCTCACAAGAAAAGCTCCGTTCTTACGCCCCTCAAATTCATCCCTCCACCAATGGCCCCAAAATGGGCGGCACCGGCCTGAGTGGCCTCGCTCTGGTCGAAGATGAAAACAGCCCCTTCCTGCTCGGCCACAAAGGCGAGGTCTTCATCGTCGTCAACCCCATCACCAATCGCCTCCAGATCATGACCGTCACCGCCAACGAGAAGGGACAATACTCCTACCAAAAACAGGATGACTTCCTCATCTCCGGCGACAAATCGTTTCGACCCATCGCGGCCCACTTCGGCCCGGATGGCTGCCTCTACATCGTCGATTGGTATAACAAAATCATCTCCCACAACGAGGTTCCCCGCAGTCATCCCGAACGCGACAAAACCCGTGGACGCATCTGGCGAATCCGCCACCATAGCCAACAGCACACCACCCCTCCGGACCTCACCAGGCTTCCCTCGGAGAAAGTAACCACCTATCTCGGCGGCCCCAATGCCCTTCTCTCCCGCCTTGCCTGGCATGAACTTTCCGATCGTCAGGACAAGACCATCATTTCCCACCTCTCAAAAATCATCACCAATTCCCAGGCCTCCGTTTCGCGGCGTTGCGCCGCCCTCTGGGCCCTCGAAGGAATGGCACAACTCACTCCCGAAGTCCTCCAAACCCTCGCAAAAGACAAACACCCGTCCCTGCGTTATCAAGCCATTCGCGCTGCCGGTGAACTCAGTCTTTCCGAAAAGGATTTTCTCGCCATTGCCGGGAACGCTCCCACCGACCATCGCCGCATTCGCGCCGCGCTTGCAAACGCGCTTCGCTATCACAAGAGCCCCACTCCCGCCATGATGACCCTCGCCGCCAGCTTGGGAAATGCTCCCCTCAACACCGGTGGATGGGATTCCTATGATCGAACCTTCGAACGCTACCTCGCTCGCTGGGCCATGGAAACCCATCGTCCCGCAACCCGGAAGATGCTCGAAAGTAACGCGGTCAAAACACTCTCCGCCGAACAATTCCTCCTCGCGATCCAGTCGCTCGAACCCGGCATCGCAGCCGCTCAATTGGCCAAAGCCCTTCCCCGCCTCGACCGTCCGCTTGGCTCGGGAGAACTTGCCCTCCTCGGGAGCCAGCTCAACCAACCGGAAGTCAGCTCCGCACTTGCCGCCATTCTTGCCAACCCCACCCAGCAAGTCTCCCTTCTCAAATCATTCGAACAAATCGACCCCAATCTCGCGGCCGATCCCTCGCTTTCCAAACTGGTTGGCCGGGCTTCCCTCGAACTTTTTCCAAAGACGACGCTCAAAAACCAACAGCTCATCATCCGTCTTGCCGCAAAGTTTCGTATTAAGGAACTCGAAACACCCATTAGGGATTGGCTGAACTCGGAAGAGCGCATGCAACCCGACACCCTCGACGTCATCACGGCACTGCGTGAACTCGGCTCCACCGACCGTTCGCTGTTCGAAAAATACTATCGATCATCGGACCCCGCCCTGAAACGCGAGGGCCTCATCTCGCTGGCTTCCTTGAAAGACCCGCGTATCGTGGTTTTCCTTTCCCACGAATGGGACACCCTCCCCGGGGACCTTCGCCAACTCGCCATCCATGGTCTGACTTCAGATAGGGAAAAAGCTCTCGCCCTCGCCAAAGCCACCACATCCGGACAGTTCAAAGATCTCACCGCCGACGCCATTGGCAGCATCATCGCGGTTCTTGGAGCCAGTCATCCCGACGTCAAAGCCATTCTCAAAAACTCCCCTGGTCTCTTACAGCCCGTCCTCCAACTCACCGGGAACGACAACGACGCCATTGACCAGGCCATCACCTTGCAAGGCGCTTTTACCATCGAGACCTGGATCAAGCTCGCTCCCGGGATCGACAACGCTGATTCCCTCCTCGGCAGCGGAGCAAATGGTCCTGATATCAATTTTTTCGGCAGCACCCTCCGGGTTTACGGAGGCACTGCCATCGGCGATCTCATCGAAGCCACCCGCCCCATGATCGCAAATCTCTGGACTCATTGCGCGATCACCCGGGACCAAAACGGCAACCTGAAACTCTACCTTGATGGTGTCCTCGACACCGCCAAATCCCGCCCCTTCAAAAACGATCTCGTCAATCTCAAGATCGGCCAATCGAATGTCGCCAACGGATCAGCCTACCAAATGCGTGAATACCGCATCTGGAACCGTGAAAGAAACGCCGCAGAAATCCGCTCCGACTTCCAGACCGAATACACCGAAGAAATTCCAAAATCCCTCATTCACCGCTTCTCCGGCGATTCAAAAAACCTGAAGCTCCGCGGCCAGGCCTCCGTCCAACTCTCGGACGACTCCCCCGCCCTCGTCACTCCTCAAGCGGCCAAAGCCGCCCGTGAGAAATTCGCCAGGTTCCTCGGCCTCGCCAACAAGCAGGGCAACACCCAAAAGGGAAAAACCCTCTTCGTCACCTGTTTGGCTTGTCACAAGGTCGGTAGCACCGGCGGCGTCATCGGACCCGACCTTTCCGGAGCCGGTGCGATGTCCACCGAGGCCCTCCTCCACAACATCCTCACCCCAAACGCCCAGATGGAGAGCGGCTACTACCGCCACGACATCATCCTGAAAGACGGCAGTAAAATCAGCGGGTCACTCGCCGGGGAAACAACGTCCAATCTCAGCATTCAGCCTGTCGGCACGTCCATTCAGGTCATTCCCCTCGCAAAAATTGCAGAGCACAAGATCACCAAGTCATCGCTCATGCCCGAGGGTCTGATCGATCACCTCACATCCGCACAGGTCGCCGATCTCTTCACTTACATCCGCTCCCTCAAATAAAGGGTATCCATTGACGGTTCTCGCGGAGCCATTCATCCCACCATCAACAGAGGATGGTGGTCGGGGAGACAGGATTCGAACCTGCGACATCTGCGTCCCAAACGCAGCGCTCTACCAAGCTGAGCTACTCCCCGTCACTTGCTGAGGGCGGGAAACTGTTTCAGGATGGCACTAATGGCAAGTCGAAATCGAAGCAGATGAACTGTTTTTTTCGTTAACTCAGCAACAACACCAAAAATCGACGCCTTCCCGGTATTTTTCCCGCTTCGCCAGCGCGCGAACCTTTTCACGCCCCCCTGACACGCCCACGGCCGAAAGCAAGGTGGCTTCCCTCCATTTTTTCCCAAATTCCTCGGTCCCGGCAATCGGGGCCCCCTGACACGTGTTTCCCACTCTTTTGGGATTCACTTCGAAAAATCCATGTACTTTGATCCCTCTTGCGATCAATTCCCGTCCAAGAACCTTCCCGATCGGCCCTGCCCCCGAAATCGCCACCCCTTCTTCCCGAATCCTTCCCATCCGGGAAAGGGCATCGGCCTTCAGTGCCAGCATCTTCTTTTGCCCAAAGCGGGGATCACTCCGGGTGAGCCTGTCCCTGCGATCATGCCACCGGTAGAGCTGATCCGATACCTTCCCAAAACGAGCTCCTGTTGCCAAAAGACGGAGCCACAAATCATAATCCTCGGCAAATCCATTTCTGAGATACCCGCCCACAGACAAAAGAAGCTCCTTCGACATCATCACGGTCGGTTGCACGACAGGGCTCTCCACAAATCTCTCCCGCGCAACTTTTTCAGGGCTGTCGAGGTCATTGACCCAATCCACATATCGTTGCATCCCATCTCCGAGTCCGCCGACCAGTTCAATTCCACAACTCACCACCTCGTATTCCCCGGAAAGCAACAAATCCACCTGTCGCCCGATCCGGGATGCCTCACATCGATCGTCGGAATCCATCCGGGCCAACCACTTTCCGGTGCTACCATTCACTCCAACCTCCAACGCATTGAGCAATTGTGGCTGCCCGCCGAGATCGATGACGTGAAGTCTGGGATCTGACTTCCCTGTAAATTCATGCCTCACATCCGCAAGGCAGCCATTGAGGATTGCCACAATTTCCAACTCTTCCCACGTCTGGTTGAGGAGGTCATCCAAAGCCAAACCCGCATCCGGCACATTTGGCCCCACCGGAAATACCACAGAAACCTTCCCCGCCATCACATCCCACCTTCGGAAGAGATCCCACCCTGCTCATCGACCATGAGCACCATCGGGCGTCAACACACCTCACAATCATAATCCAACCGGCCCCCATAGTCTTCGGGGGCAATGGCAGCCACTTCAAACCACTCCCCACAAGAAGGACACTGAACCTGATGATCGCTCACATCTCTATTCTGCTCGAAAAAGATCTCCGGGCAATCTTTTGAATTTTCATTTAATTAAACTTGATATTCAGCATAAGATTAAAAATAATTTAAAAAAGTAATTGACCGGAAAATTATTTTTATTAATTCTGATACTGTTCGCAGAGGTTATCTCTTCTGCAACTCAGTCACCCCTGAAAAAACCAAACATGAAAACTGTAAATACTATTGCTGCCGCTGCGATCGGTCTCTGAAGTGGTCTCCTTCTCGTTGCCAGAGATTTCTGAGTTTTGTTGATGATCGG
>ERZ887942.300-NODE-300-length-41542-cov-7.882807_pt1 | contig 41542 bp, 32 predicted proteins | sample MGYA00521099_ERZ887942 | MGnify/ENA primary metagenome ERZ887942 (study PRJEB32303, sample SAMEA104408605) | aquatic metagenome | biome: Brackish water; feature: Pelagic; material: water | place: Baltic Sea | collected 2014-06-07T06:48:00 | depth 16,251 m ... | reverse complement strand
AGACCTCATCAGCTCTCCACCAATCTCTTTTATGCAATAGAACGTTGAACTTACCGATGAACGGATAGGGTTGGTTCGTGACACTCAGAAAAAGCGGCGAGCCGGCAAGATGGGCCGTGGCTGGCAAATTCGAACGATGCAGTCTTCGAAACTCTCTTCGTTGCTGAGAATTCCGATTTCGACACGGAGGAAATAAATCGGAACGTCCATCCGCGTGAGTCGCGGAAAGCGAACGTAATCCTTCTCGGTCGTGATGATCATGTCGACCTCCTTTTCGACGCAATCATTGATAAACGTAAGGATCTCCTGCTCAGTGAATCGGTGGTGATCCATGAAGCGACACGTTTGTTCAATCGTCGCACCCAGCTTTTCCACGCCGTGCTCAAAACTCTCGGGGACGGCGATGGCGCTGACGGTTCCGACGTGCTTTCCCTTTATTTCGTCGAGGGCCATGATTTCCCGGTTCTCGATGTTTTCGAGATGCATCGGGCGGTGCTCACATTCGATGATTTCTGCGGTCCGATTGTAAAGTCGGATTCGCTTTTTCAGATCTTCATTGGAGTCGCCGTTGCATTTGGTGATAAAAATGTAGGAGGCGCGTTTCAGATTTTTCGGGGGTTCACGCAGGGTTCCGCGAGGCAGCATTTTCTCGGTTCCGAAAGGGTGCCAACGATCTACGAGAACGATATCGAGACGATGCCGGAGGCGCAGGTATTGCAACCCATCGTCCAAAATCAGCGTGTCTGCGTTCATTTCTGAAATCGCGTGTCTGCCGCTTTTTACACGGTCTTTGTCGACGATTACTGGTACGTCTTTGAGGTTGGCTGCCAGCATGTAGGGCTCATCACCAGCCGTTTTGGAATCGAGCAGCAGTGATTTTCCATCGCTGACCACTCGAGGCGGGTTGATCTCGTTTTCGCCCTTCATTTTGCCGATAATTCGCTTCATCAACGGCGGCTTTTTTGATTTGTAGCCACGGCTTAAAATGACGGGGCGACGACCGCCATCCTTAAGGGAGCGGGCAAACTTTTCGACGACGGGAGTTTTTCCGGTTCCGCCAACGGTCAGGTTTCCGATCGAAACGACGAGGCATCCGAGGTTTCGCTCGCGGATGATCCGGTTCCGGTAAAGCGAGAGGCGGGCTGATACGACGACTCGATAAATCCTCGAAAGCGAACTCAAGAACATGCGCATGCAGTTGGCCTTGAAACCACTCCGGCGATCCAGAATGACATCCACGGCGAACTGTCCGAATTGTTCGAGTTGGCGACGCATTTAAAAATTGAGAGACTGAGGGGAAGAAGACGGCGCGTAAAGTCGCGGCTTTAGAAAAAGTCGCAAGTCATCAGAAATTGAAGATTCCCGAACGACTCGGTTGCATTCTGACGTCATTTCCCCGAAATTCGCGGCCTATGAGCCGAATTGATCGCCGCCAAGTGGATGAAACCCGTCCTATCACATTTCAGACTGATATCGCCAAGCACGCCCACGGCAGTGTTTTGGTAAGTTTTGGCGACACCCAGGTGATTTGCGCCGCAATGATCGAAGATGGCGTCCCCGGTTGGATGAAATATCAGGGCGTCGAAGGCGGCTGGCTCACGGCTGAATACAGCATGCTGCCGTATTCGACATTGGGACGGAAGTCACGGGACATCAGCCGCGGAAAACTCGATGGCCGTAGTTCGGAAATCCAGCGACTGATCGGGCGTTCACTTCGCGCAGTGATCGATCTGAAAGCGCTCGGTTCACGGACATTGTGGATCGATTGCGATGTTCTACGCGCTGATGGCGGGACGCGCACGGCATCAATCACGGGTGCATCCGTTGCTGTCGAAATGGCAGTGCAGCGGCTTATGGTGGCGGGAAAGCTCAAAAAATCTCCGATGAAGCAGCTCGCCACGGCGATTAGCGCGGGAGTTTTTGAAGACGAGTGCGTTCTCGATCTGAATTATCACGAAGACGCCGGAGCGACGGTCGATTTTAACTTCGTGATGACCGAGAATCTCGATTTGATCGAAATGCAGGGCAGCGGCGAAGAATCCACCTTTACCGAAGAGCAAATGCTTGAAATGTTGCGCTACAGCAAAAAAGGCGCCGCAGAGATTGCAGTCCTTCAACGTGAAGCGATTGCAGGGTTTGATGCGGCGGCGGATTTGGCGGCGATCGAACGGCTTCGGTAAATCCCGGGTTCGGACTTGACGAATTGGATTTTCCGTGGAAATTCCCCGTCCTGCTGCCTGAAAGGCTTCACGCGGGACACGAAATTTTATAATTCCTTTTAACTGGCTCAATACCATGTCGAGACAATGCAAAATCACAGGCGCTAAAGTTCACTCAGGTGGACGGATTCATCGTAGCGGTAAAGCTAAGAAAAAGGGTGGTATCGGCCGTCACGTGACCAAAGTGGTGAAGCGTCAGTTCAAGCCAAACCTTCGCAACAAGCGCGTTTGGGTTCCAGAACTCGGAAAATACGTTCGTGTTAAAGTCAGCGCTCGCGGTCTCAAAACGATCGATAAAAACGGTGCGTTCAAGACTTTGACGAAAGCAGGATTGATTTGATCCTCCTCTCTGACGGAAGTTTGCGAAAAACTTCGGCAAAACCCGTTTCTTGTGTCTAAGGTGGCAAAATGCCCTCTCGGACAAAATGGGTCATTGCTAAAAAGCCGCCAAAGGATCTGATTGATTCTTTGGCTGAAGAATTCAGCTTGGCCAAAACAGTTGTGTCACTCGCTTGTCAGCGTGGGCACAATACTCGCGAATTGCTCCCAAAGTTCCTGTATCCCAGGCTTCAGGATCTTTCGGATCCATTTCTGATGCCGGGAATGCAAGCTGCGGTGGATCGAATTCTCATCGCGGTTCAGCGAAAGGAGCGGGTTGCTCTCTACGGTGATTACGATGTTGATGGCGTCACCTCCATCGCGTTGCTGTATCATATTTTGTCCCAATACGGGCTGTCACCGACTCAGTTTTTACCTGCTCGGCTCGAAGAAGGCTACGGTCTTTCGATCGATGGAATTGAACGGGTTTTGGAAGATTCGACACCGACACTGCTGATTGCAGCGGACTGCGGAACCAATTCCCGTGAAGAAGCAAAGATGCTCCGCGAACTTGGGGTGGATCTGATTGTGCTAGATCACCATGAGCCTTCGCTGGAAGGAATTGCGGATTGCGTTTCAGTGGTAAATCCAAAACTGGGTAAGGATTATCACTACCTCTGCACTGCCGGGGTGGTTTTTAAAATCGGGCACGCCTTGCTGAAGCAGTCGCCGGCTCACGGATTTGATTTGCGAGACTATCTCGATCTCGTTGCGATGGGAACGGTGGCAGACATTGTTCCTCTGGTGGATGAAAATCGAATTTTTGTTCGTCGCGGACTTCAGCAATTGGATCGTACGATCCATCCCGGCGTTCAGGCATTGAAAAATATTTCAGGCGCGGGAACGCCTGCTCGCACGGCGGATATTGGTTTTAAATTGGGGCCGAGATTGAATGCGGCTGGCCGATTGGATACTGCGATGGCTTCATTGGATTTAATTTTGTCTCAAGGAATGGTCGATGCCGAGGGGTTTGCAGCCGATCTCGATGAGCGAAATCGGGAGCGGCAAAACCTCGAAATGAAGACGCGGGAAGAGGCTGAAGCGATGATCGAAGCGCTCGATCCTTCCGATCGAAATCATGGAATCGTGGTGGGCGCGCCTGGTTGGCACCCCGGCGTGGTTGGGATTGTTGCGTCGCGAATTTCGAAATTTTACCATCGCCCTACGTTTGTTGTCGCCTTTGACGAAAATGGAATTGGAAAAGGCAGCGGTCGCAGTATTGAAGGTATTTCGCTCGTTCAAGCGCTCGATTCCTGTCGTGAACTGATTCTTGCCGGAGGTGGCCACGACATGGCTGCCGGCGTTAGTTTGAAGCAGGAAAATCTCGCTGATTTCAGCAAGGCGTTTTCAAAATACATCGCTGATGTCAGTACGAACGATGTCATGACTCAAAAACTCCGCATTGATGCGCAGACGACGCTTGCGGAGCTCACGATTGATTTACTCGACAGCTATGAGCTGCTCCGGCCGTTCGGTTCGAACAATCCGCAGCCCGTTTTCATGTGTCGCGGTGTGGAGCTTGCGATTCCGGGACGATTAATCAAAGAGAAGCACCAGAAATTTCGTCTCATGCAGGGAGCCACGCACCGGGAGGCGATGTATTTCAATTCGGCGCACATCGATTTACCTAAACCGCCGTGGGACGTGGCGTTTACGATTGATCGCAATGAATTTCGCGGGCTTACCGGGATTCAAATTGTGATCCAGGGAATTCGGAAATCTACCGCGTAATTGGCTGAAAGCTCACACCGCTTTCATCAACGTGGCTGCGTATTTTTTTGCCACTTCTACGAAGTTCACGGCGACCGATTTTAAATTGCCAGTGTGCAGAATACCGACGACGACGGGCCCGAAGTCGGCCGCGGGCAATGGGATGGCTCGAACTTTGTCTCCCCACGGAATTCCTGGAATTTGCAGCGTCACGCCGTAGCCAAATCCGCTCGCAACGTAGCGTTCGATCAAGCCAACCTCTGAAACTTCCATCGAAGGTTCCCAGGCCAGATTGCGTTTGGCCAAGCCATCCTGAAAAAGTTGGGCGAGCCGTTCGCTCGGCGGAAGGGTAATGAGCGGTTGGCAAATGCTTCCGCCGACTGCTGAATCGAGGATCTCTTTGATTTTTTTGACCGGTGCATCGGTGGGGACCAGCAACACCTGAGGCAATTCCAGCAGTTTGGTGGATTTGACTCCCGGTGTGGTTTTCCGATGCAAAATTGTGATCGCGACGTCGGCCTCCTGTTTTTGCAGGGCGGCTTCCATTTCAGTGGAAGTTACTTCCCGCAATGTCACTCGTAGGTCAGGGAATTTTTCTTTCACGGCTTGGAGGACGCCAGGCAGGTGGTGTCGTAAAACCGTTCCCGAAGCTGCCAATCTCAAATGCTGACTTTCTTCGCCGCGCAGGCGTTCTGAAACTTGATCGAGCCGCGAGAAAAACGGATACACAAAATCGTAGAGATCGTCGCCGGCGGGAGTCAGCGCAAAAGGCCGCCGATGAAACAATTTTACCCCGAGGCTTTTTTCTAATTGAAGGATTTGACCGCTCACTGCCGGCTGCTGAATCCCGTAAGGCATTTTGCGCACCGCTTCGGTAATTCCTTCGTATTTTGCTACGAAATAAAACAGTTCGAGGTGATGGACGTTCAGGCTCATTTTACGAATCAATAGGGTCGGTTCATCGAACGAACCCTATTGATTCGAAACGGCTCCACGAACCAACCCTGTTGGATCGTTAGACTAACCCTATTGGATCGTAAAACGCCATTCTAAAATGTGGCGCTCTTCGGAAAAATCACTTCTTGATGCCGTCGATGTATTTTTCGCGGCAAGCGACGATGGCATCGAGCATTTTCTCTGCCTCTTCGCGAAGCTCGGAGCTGAGGCTTCCAGCCGTGTGGTTATGGCGGCGATAAAATTCTGCGAGCTTTTCTTTGATCTCGTCCTTCTTCATCTTTTTGGGCTCGATTCCGCAAAGGGCTTCTGGAGTCTTCGCCGCCAAATTGGGTTTGTTCGAAACCGTTGGAGGCGGACCTGTGGGCTTCTTTTTCTTGCCTGCAGCGGCCGCTTTTTTCTTCGGAGTCGCTGTGGATTTTGTAGCAGAGGCGTTTTTTTGTCTTCACCGGCGGCAGAGCCGTGAAGCAATTTTTTGAACATTGTCCGAATACTCATGAGGGTCCGAAAGGAAAAATTTGAAAGTTTGCGCTACATCAGGCGATCTTGATTTGTTTGAGGTAGGCGGTTTTGCGTTCGACATCTTCGTCCGATAGGACGCCTTCTCCACGATACTCGATGGCGACGTCTTTTTTGAGGCCGGATTCGGCATCGTAAATCTGAGCGCGAACGCGCTGGTTTTCGTCGTAGGAATAGGTGACCGTTACCTCGCAGCCCGCTTTTCGTCCGGCGGGGACTTCGAGTGCGATTTTCCCAACGATATCAACGTAGCGAGGATCTTTGTCCTCACCCTGGGGGATTTCGACTTCGATCAATTCTTCGTTGTCTTCAGGCGTAATATAAGTCTGCGACATGGAACATGGGATCGGTGTATTCTTTGGAATCACGACTGAGTTTTGCACGACCGCTTTGCCGGTTTTTGCATCTTCAATGATAGCGAGGGTACCGTAGCTGTGGTTGCAGACTTCGGAAACCCGGCGGCTACGCTACGCAAACAGTGCCGCTCCGAGAGCAACGCACTCATCCACATTTCCGCACGTGAGAGGCTTCTTGCCGAATTGGGCTTCGAGAATATCGGAGACTTTTGGAATACGGTTCGAACCGCCAACCAAAACGACGTTGTCGATGTCTTCCGGGAGCAAATCGATGCCGACAAATCTCGCTTTAGCCATAAAAAACGTCGAGTGGAGAGCGTTCTAAAAATGGAAGTTTAGAGAGAGGGTATAGTCGTTCGCAACGATCAGGTTGCAATCTGATTTGTGGCCATTTTGCGGTTCATCCGGCAGTAGTGCCTGAGCTTTAGACGTCAAGCATGAGTGACTACTTCAGCCTTTCGGATAATAACTTCGCCGCCCTCATCATCTGCGCAGGTGTAGCCGGGAGTGACCGTTTCAACAATTCGAGTGATTCCATCCTCGGCCCGCTGTTTGGTCGACACGATTTTGATTTTCCTTCGAAGATCCATTTCTAACTCTGTTCTCGGCGCAAATTCAAAGGCATTCACTGAATTGTCGGATAGAAAATCGAGGAAGCTTTTCCGAAGGATCGTGAGTTGTTGGGAAACTTCTTTGTTCTTTTTGGTTTTGGAATACCGCGAGATCAGGTCGTCGATAAGATCGATTTTCTTGATCAACTGGCTACTCAAAACGCGAACGGTTGCGCTGTCCGGCCGAATTGATTCACGAAGGATCTTCTGATAATCCTCGTATTCTTTAATCTGTTCTTGAAGCTCAGTAAGTTTCGCTTCGTCTTCCCCGGTGTTTCCATTGAGGCGAGGTCCACCGGGCATCTTGTCAAAGTCCGTTTTCATTTCACGGATCGACTGGCTTATCTTCATTTTGGGTCTTGATCGCAAGTCTCAACATGGAAAAGACAAATTGGCCTAATTGGAGAGGGTGGGTATAGCCTTCAGATTATAACAAATTCGGAACATTTTAAAAGCTCGAAGCCTTATCCATACACGCAAAAATACGAACTTATTATAAATTTGATAATTAATCGAGTCAAACATCCCGAATGTTGCAATTTGTGGCTCGTCCGCAATGTTGAGGCCGATTTCGACACCCTATGAAGTTATTCGATACCCTGACCCGAAAGCCCCTTGAATTGAAGCCCCGCGATGGAGACACGTTTCGATTCTACTGCTGTGGACCAACGGTTTATGGCCTCGCTCATATCGGAAATTTTCGGACATTTGTCCTCCAGGATGTCTTTCGGCGGACGCTCGAGTTGTCCGGCCAAAAGTGCCTACACGTGCGCAATTTGACTGATCTCGACGACAAGACGATTCGCGATTCTCAGGCAAACGGGAAAACGCTCAAAGAATTCACTGATCAGCATCGCGACAAGTTTCACGAAGATTGCGAAGAGCTGAATTTGCTGAAGCCGCATGTTGAGCCCAGTGCGGTTGAGCACATTCCGCATCAGATCGCGATGATTGAAGATCTCATCAGTAAAGGTCACGCCTACTCTGCAGAGGATGGTTCCGTCTATTTCAAAATTAGTTCGTTTGATGGGTACGGCAAACTTTCTCATCTCGATAAACGCGAGCTGCGTTCCGGCGCCAGCGGTGTGACTGATGATGAATACGACAAAGAAAGCGCATCCGATTTTGTTCTGTGGAAAGCGCGACGAGACGATGACGGTGAGAATTTCTGGGAAAGTCCTTGGGGGCAGGGCCGTCCCGGCTGGCACTTGGAATGCTCGGCAATGAGCCGTGAATATCTCGGTGAAACATTCGATCTTCATTCCGGCGGCGTTGATTTGATTTTCCCGCATCACGAAAACGAAATCGCACAGAGCGAAGCGTGCACCGGTTGCACGATGGCGGACCACTGGTTTCACCTGACGCATTTGCTCGTGGATGGGGGTAAAATGTCGAAAAGCGCAAATAACTTCTACACGATCGATCAGTTGGCTAAAGCCGGATTCAGTGGGGCTGAGGTTCGCTACGTTTTGATTGCTGCGAATTATCGGCAGCCGCTCAATTTCGTTGCTAAAGATAAATCAGGAAACGAAACCTTCCCGTCACTTTCCGGGGCGAAACAGGCGCTCGAAAAACTCGCTAAATTTGAAGCGGCCCTTCTTACGATCCAACAGGGTACGTTCGACGAATCAATAGGGTTGGTTCGTTTTGTCGGCGCGGAGAAAGCTGGTTCGTTTGGAAAAGCATTCAGTGCGCTATTGAACGACTTGAATACTCCTGAGGCGCTCGGGCAGGTTTTTACCGCGATGAAGTCGATCGATCTGGATTCACTTTCTCCCGAGGAAGCGAAAACGGAGTGGCTGGGTTTTCGTCAGGTGATTGACTCAATTGGTTTGCGACTCCCTGAAATTGCTGAAGTAGACGGCAATGTGCCTGCTGATGTTGCGGCCTTGGCCGAGAAGCGCTGGCAGGCAAAACAGGACAAAGATTGGGCCGCCTCCGATGCGCTTCGTGATGAAGTTGCGGCTTTGGGATGGGTCATCAAAGACACTGCAGACAGCTACGAAGTAGTTCCGAAATAGCTTTTTGCTTCGTCGGTTTTGTTCTTAAATAAAAGCAACCATGGCGCGCATCCTTTTAGTCGAAGACGAACCCGATAACCTCGAACTCCTCACGCGATTGCTCACGCGTAAGGGGCACGATATTATTTCCGCAGAGAATGCGGCGGATGCTGTCACGTTGGCGATTAAGGAAGTTCCGGAGCTGATCCTGATGGATCTGCAATTACCGACGGATGCAAACAGTCCAACGGATCCCAATGCGGGACTCGATGCTACGCGTTTGATCAAAGCTGATACGGCCACCAAGGACGTGCCGGTTATTGCTCTGACGGCCCACACCATGGCTGATCATCGGAAACGGATTTCCGAAGCGGGTTGCGATGATTTTCAGGAAAAGCCAATTTATCCGTTCACCAATTTATTGGATAAAATCGATAAGTTTACCGGCTGAAAATCTTCCCCAGCCGTAAGTCTTCGTATGAAAACCGCGATGAAAGCCCTGACCGTCACAATCCTTTTGTTACTCTCTCAGGGATTGATCGCCGGCGAGCTATCGGTTGTCGTGAAAGGTATTACCACGCCAGAAGGAACCTTGATGGTGGGGATTTTTGACAGCAAAAAAACCTTCAAAAAAGACGCGATTGATCAATCAACGAAAGATGCCGTCATCGAAGCGGGAGAAATGACTATCGTCGTTAAGGATCTCAAACCTGGCATCTACGCTTTCATTGCGTTTCACGATCTGAACGAAAATCTAACCTGCGATATCGGGAAGTGGGGAATTCCAACAGAACCAGTCGCGTTTTCGAACGAACCTAAAATGAGGTTTGGGCCTCCGAGTTTTAAAGCCTGTTCGTTCACGGTCACCGACGAAACACCTGTAAAATTGGAGGTCACCCTTCAATCGCGAAAGTAATTGCTCTCGATTACGCCAAGATATCGTGAACGACTTTAGCATCGGGGTTTTGAATCAAACCCTGGTCGGCACCATTCCGTTTGTAAGTGAGCTTGTTAGGCTCCAGCCCGAAGAGATGAAGAAGCGTGGCGTGATAATCGTAGTGATTCACAACATTTTCGACCGCTTTGTGTCCAAATTCATCTGTTGCCCCATGGATGTGACCACCTTTGAAGCCGCCGCCTGCCATCCACATGCTGAAGCCGTAAGTGTTGTGATCACGGCCGACTTTTGCACGCTCGCCTCTAGGGGCACCCGCCCGATTTTGAATCACCGGAAGTCGTCCCATTTCGCCACCCCAATGAACCACGGTTGAATCGAGGAGCCCTCTTTGCTTCAGATCCGTAACCAGCGCAGCGGCAGGTTTGTCGACGTAACGACAGGCGGTTGGAAGACTAGTGATCATGCTTGAATGGTGATCCCACGTCTGATTTCCGGTAAAAACTGAAACGAATCGGACTCCGCGCTCCACCAATCGGCGGGCAATCAAACAACGGGTTCCAAAATCATTGGTCTCCTTTTTGTCGATCCCATAAAGCCGCTTCGTGGCCTCGCTTTCCCGGCTTAAATCGAGTGCATCTTTGGCTTCCGTTTGCATTCGAGCGGCCAGTTCGAAAGACTGAATTCGAGCATCTAAATCTGTTTCACCGGGACGTTCAGCGAGGTGCTTTTTATTCAGTCGATCGACAAATCCAAGATACCGCTCCTGAGCTTCGCCTTTCAAAGAAACCGGCGGGTCGAGGTTTAGAATGCGCGGTTCGGTGGGGCGAATCACGGTTCCCTGAAACATGGACGGCAGCCATCCGTTTGAAAAGTTATCGACCCCAACCACCGGAAGGCCGCGTGGATCAGTCAGCGCAACATACGCAGGCAAATTTCGATTTTCCGATCCCAATCCGTAAGTGAGCCAACTTCCCAACGTAGGCCGCCCTGCCAGACTCGTTCCGTTGTGCATCGCGTAGATCGATTGGCCGTGATTGTTCACGCCGGTATGCATCGAGCGGATCATCGTGATGTCATCCGCGATCGAACCCATGTGCGGGACCAGTTCGCTGAAGTCCATGCCGCACTCACCATGCTTCGAAAATTTCCAGGGTGATCCCATGACTTCTCGCGAAGCTCCCGCTGCATCGTCGTATTTTACTTCACCGGGGAAATCTTTTCCATCGAGCCGATTCAGTTCCGGCTTCGGATCGAACATATCGATATGACTCGGTCCGCCTTGCATAAACATCGAGATCATTGCTTTTGCCTGACCAAAACCATGCGGCGGTTTTGGTTTCAGATCAAAATGCTGATGCCCGCCCGTAATAGCTGGGTTAGCCAAAAGCCCCTGTTCTTTCAGCAGAGTCGCCACCGCGATCGCTCCCATTCCATAACTGGATTGCAGAAACTTACGGCGGGAATATTCGGCAAGCGGACCGTTCATGATTTTAAAGATTCCACGATTCGACAAAGCCACCATGTGCGGATGTGCGCCGGTCGAAAGAGAAAGTTGAGGGCTGCTGGAGGGTTTCTTTAGCCTTGTTGAAATCTCAATTCTCTCTTTAAGTAGAAGCGAAACCAAAACACAGACAATGGATGGAATAACACGACGCTGGGTGAGTGCGTCGTTCTTTGGGCTGATAATTGCTCTCGGAATTTTCGGGAGCGAGTGTATCCGCGCACAGAATGATGCTGCTGACGAAAAGATTCACCTGATTCAAACCACCTTGCAGGAGGCGCTTCTCGATTACGAGGCGCTGACTGGTAAGCGTGTTATTACAGATTTCGCCGATTTGGAGGAAGCGGTTGCAATCGATACTCGAGGCGAAATCCCTCACGACGAAGCGATTGTTTTTATCGAAAAGAGCTTACTTCTGAACGGATACGTTTTTGTTCCAAGTGGTGAAAAAACAGTGAAGCTCATCAAATCCGCCAATGCTCCCAGAGCTGAGGGCGTTCCGATCGTGACGCGGGAAGAAGATCTTCCAGAAACAGACACTCTGGTAACTTATGTGATGCACTTCGACCACGTGCAGGCGGCAGATGTGGTGGCTTCTTTTTCATCCATCGCCCCGAATCACACCTATGGAGCGATCACCGCATTGCCGGACGGAAAAACCCTGGCGATCACTGAAAATACGGCGGTGATCCGGAAATACATCGAACTTCAAAGTTACGTGGATGTTCCTCTTGAAGAGCAAGCCGTAAAAACGGTGGTCTTGGAGCGAGCCAAGGCTTCGGAAGTCGCTGAAGAGTTGATCGATATTCTCGATCTTGGTGGCTCTTCCGCAGGAAATGGTGGCGGAAATGCTTCGAGTCCGCAGGCGAATCGAAATCCCAATGTTGGAAATGTCCGGGTGAACTCTGCAGAAAATAGCGCTAATCAAGTTGATGGCGGAGCTGGAGGTCAGCGAATCGCCCGCGATCCAAAAATTAAAGCTATTGATCGGACAAACTCGATTTTGATCATGGCGCATCCTGCGCAGATGTCTTTCATCGAAAGTTTGGTCACTGAATTTGATGCTCCTGCATTAACTCGAAATTACATGACGGTCAGGTTACGCTACAAGCCGGTCCTTGAGTTTTTGAATGTGGCTCGCGAAGCCCTTTCGGGCGGTGATGCTGAAGGAGGTGCCGGTGGCGGATCTTCAAATTCAACTCCAAGTCGAACGGCAACAACCACGCAATCCAATCCGGTTTCGAATTCAGGTTTTGGTGGCGATAGCGGTTTTGGCTCAAATAGCGGCCTGGGCGGCGCATCATCAAGCGGTTCAAGAGGCGGGACGTCGTTGCAAGCGACCGAAGTCGGAGAACCCCAGGTCTTTGTAGTTGGGGAAACTCGCCTGATTGCTGATCCGGCTTCAAATGAAATTTTCGTTTCCGGTCCTCCTGAGCATTTGGAAGCCATTCAGCAATTGATCGAACACCTCGATAAGAAGCCACGTCAGGTGTATCTGAAAACCGTAATTGGCCAGCTCACCCTTGGTGAAAACGTGAACTTTGGGCTCGACCTCGTTCGTGAAGTGGATCAATTCGAAATCGGTAATGAACTTGCGAATGCAGCGGGAGTTTTGCGAAGTCGGAGTGCTGGAGGAGATAATCAGGGGATTCTTGATCCTCGAACGCTCACCAGCGTAGCCAGTTTTCTCCCGGCCGCTCAAGGACTGGCGCTTTATGGGACCTACGGCGATCATTTGAATGCATTTGTCGATCTGCTCGAAACCACCAGTCGTTTCAAAGTCGTGCAGCGACCGTCAGTCGTGTGCACCAACAACGAAAAAGCCGTCATTCAAACCGGACAGCGGATCGCGGTTCCAAGCAGCACCCTGACATCGCTGAATACAGGCAACCAGGGAGCGGTGACGTCGAACATTCAATATCAGGATGTCGTTTTGCGATTGGAAGTGGTGCCGCTCATCAATTCCGACGACGAGGTTTCACTGACGATTTCGCAGATCAATGACAACATCATCGGTTCGACAAATATTAGCGGCAATGATATTCCCACAATTGGAACTCAGGAATTGGTGACCAAGGTTATCGTGCCAAATAAAGCGACCGTTCTTTTAGGGGGGCTGATTTCGGAAGACTCTCGCGAATCGAGAGCGGGCATTCCAAAGCTGATCAACATTCCCCTTTTGAAGCACCTGGCGGGTTCGAAGTCCGATGCTGTGAACCGTCAGGAACTGCTTATTTTTATCGAGCCGCATATTGTTCAAGACGGTGCTGATATGGCAGATGCTAACTATGACTTGATCGAGAGTACGGAAGTAATCGTTGGATCTGAAGATATCGTCCAACCAGGGCCACTCAACCGACTCATTCCCAAAGGCGACGAAACTCCGTATTCGAGGGCCCGTCCAGTTAGCGAGGTGAGGCCCGTGAAAAAGCGTGGATGGCCTTGGAATAAGATTTTTAGAGATCGAAACTAAGAATTTTAATAGAGCTAGAAATCTAAAAAAGAGCTTAAAATTTAATTTAGCTCTTTATTTTTCTGTTTTTTAGCGCATAGTCGGGCATGAAAAAATCCCGCAGCCCCCGATTCCCGTTTATTCCACTCCCACAGGCCGTTCGTCTTTTGACTAAGCTTTCCGAAGCTGGTGTCAAAAAAGACTTCGCGCCTCATGAGGCGATGAAGGCACTCGACTTCAGCAGCATGCACGGTCGTGCCATAAAAATCTTCGCTGCTTTTCGCGCTTATGATTTGGTTGATAAATCAGCCGGAGCATCTATCTCCGAACGCCGTTTCTCAATTACAGAAACGGGGCTAAAAATTCTGGAAGCTAGCCAAAACGAGAGTGTTCGGATGCCATTTCTTCAACGAGCCGCTTTGTCACCTCTCACGTTCCGTCGAATTTGGGAGCGCAATGCCTATGTGAGCGAAGAAGAGCTTGAGCAAAGGCTTCTTAATCGTGAATTCACCGAAAACGGAGCTAAACGCGCCGCGAAGGTTTATGCCAAAAACAGAGAATTTGCGAACCTTCCCGAGCTTTCGGAACTTCCTGCGAATCTTCCGGAACGTGGACCTAAAACGTCCCGTGAAAATCGAGGCTGCTCTCCGGCTGGCGAGGGAAATCAGGATCAGAGACAGAGAATGGGCTTGAACCTGCCGCTCTCATCCGGTCGCGCGATGATTCCAGCTGGAATTACTGAGGAAGATTTCCAACTGCTCATGCAAACGTTGCGTCTCTGGAAAGATCGCCTGATCGCAGGCTGAAGATCAAGTTTTCGAACTGATAGGGTAGGTTCGCTGAACCAATAGGGTACGTGCGAATTGGACTTTCGAACCAACGTCAACGGAATGTATAGACGACTGAGAGTGGCCTGGAATTGATCATCGCCGCCTCGTTCTGTACCTATATTTTGTGTCCTTCTGAATCCTTAAATTCACCAAAGAGGATGATTATGAAATCGATAATACTCCAAATTCCAAGCCCTCCTATAGTGAGTAACTGGACAATGCCGGTGCCGAACTTCCCCGCGTAAAAACGATGAGCTCCGAAGACACCAAAGAAAAAAGCAAGAATTGCTGCTAATCCACGACTCTTGCTATTGCTCGTTTTCATGGGATTAAACTAGGGTTTTCTCCAACTACAAAATAAGGGCGCATTTACACTGAACAGCGTGTTTGCTGTGCTTGGTAAATCACGCGTTCCCGCGAGCTTGAGCCTTGGCGCGCTTTTTCGTGTCTCCGGGAATGGGGACTGCCTCGATCAGAGATTTGGTGTATTCGGATTGCGGATTGTTGACCACATCCGTGGTGAATCCGGCTTCGGCAACCTTGCCATGCCGCATCACGACGACGCGATCACAAATCCGTTTCACGACGCTGAGATCATGGGAAATGAAGAGATACGAAAGTCCCAGTTTGTCTTTCAGCTCCATGAGAAGGTCGATGACCTGCGCCTGGATGGTGACGTCGAGGGCGGAAACAGCTTCGTCGCAGACGACAAACTCCGGCTCGACGGCGATGGCGCGGGCAACGCAAATCCGCTGACGTTGACCACCTGAAAATTCGTGCGGATAGCGATTCATGGTGTCAGCAGGCAAGCCAACTTCTTCCAGCCAGTGAGCGGCGGCATCCTTCTTATTTTCGAAAATCAGCCGACTCGTTTTTTCGTCTCCGTCCATCTCTATTGGTCCTAATAGCCCGTGTTCAATGAGGCCTTCGGTTAAAATATCGATGACCGTCATCCGCGGATTGAGAGAGGAATACGGATCCTGAAAGATCATCTGCAGATCCTGCCGGTAAGGACGCATTGCGTGATAACCCAGGTCGCGAATATTTTGGCCTTTGAACAATATTTCGCCCTCGCGCGCATTATCCAGTCCAAGAATAGTGCGTCCGAGGGTGGTCTTGCCACTGCCTGATTCTCCGACGAGCCCGAGGCATTCCCCGGGGAAAATTTCGAGCGATACATCGTCGACGGCTTTCACGTGATCAACCGTTCGGGCGAAAACGCCGCGCTTCACAGGGAACCACGTCTTCAGGTTTTTCACCTCGATGATCGCTTCATCTTCTTCTGAATAGGTGCGGCGTTGGATAGGCTCATCTGTGAGTCTCGGAACGGCGGCGAGAAGTTTCTGGGTGTATTCAACCTGAGGGTTCGCAAAAAGATCTTCGACATCACCGCGTTCAACGATGTTGCTGTCTTTCATCACGAGCACCCGATCTGACAGTTCCCAGATCACACCCATATCGTGAGTGATGAACAGAATCGAAGTGTCCTCAGATTTCATTTTGAGAATGAGATCGAAAATCTGAGCCTGCAATGTAACATCAAGCGCAGTCGTTGGCTCATCGGCAATGATCAGCTTGGGCTGAAGAATGAGTGCCATGGCAATCATGACTCTTTGCCGCATTCCCCCCGAGAATTGAAACGGATAGGCCTTGGCCCGCTCTTCGGGATCAGGGATTCCCACTTTATCGAGCCACTCCACTGCTATGTTCCACGCCTCTTCTTTCGAAATGTTCGGGTCGTGAATTTGCACGACCTCTGCCAGCTGCTTGCCAACTGAATGCAGCGGCGACAGAGCCGTCATGGGCTCCTGAAAAATCACACTGATGTCTTTTCCCCGAATCTTGCGGAGTTCATCAACCGGCATTTCGAGCAGATTCTTGCCTTCGAAGAGGATTTCGCCGGACTCCAGATTTCCCGGAGGCATGGGAACCAAACGCACGACCGACATGGCAGACACCGACTTGCCACTGCCGGATTCACCGACAAGGCCCACGATTTCCCCGGGCTTAATATCAAACGAAATGTCATTGACTGCAGGGATACGCTTCCCTTCTACTTCGAAGGAAATCGTCAGATTCTTAACGCTGAGCAACGGATCGGACATTTAGGTGAGGCGTGAATTGGTTCGCGGATCGAAGGCGGCGCGGACACCTTCACCAATGAAAATTCCCAGAAGACTGACGATGAAAAGCGCCAGCGTCGGATAGAGGACCAGCCACCAGGCATACGATTGTGTTTGGCCCTGGCTGAGGAGATCCCCCCAGCTCGGAGTTCCGGCTGGCAAACCAAAGCCGAGAAAATCCAGTGATGTGAGAATAAAAATGGCACCGACAAGCGAGAATGGGAAAAATGTGATCACTGGCACCAGCGCATTCGGCAAAATGTGTCGAAACATAATCTTCCAACGCCCGATGCCCATGACTTTGGCTGATTCGACAAATGGCTGCTTCCGCAGTCGCAGGAACTCAGCGCGCATGTAATAGGAAATTCCGATCCAACTAAATCCGCCATATAACAGTCCCAACAGCCAGAAGCTGCGACCATAGATCGAGCTCATCAAAATCATGATAAGCAGGAAGGGCATTGATTCCCAAATCTCCGTGAGCCGTTGGCCGAAGATGTCGATCTTTTGTCCGAAATAGCCCTGCACTGCTCCGACAAAGATCCCGATCAGGTAGGTAATAATCACCAGCGCAATACTGAAGATCAATGCCGTCCGCGTGGCGTATAAGATCCGCACGCCGACGTCGCGTCCACTGTTATCCAGGCCGAAGGAGTGGCCTTTCACGGGGCGAAACGGGAATTCAATTGTCTCGCGATCAAAGTGCACTGAAAGCCTTCCGATAGGGGAATTAACGCCGAGATCTTCCTTGGGAACGGCCATGGCTTGCTTGGCGCGTTCCAGAATCGCAGTTCTTCCCTCATCACTCAGCTTGCTCCAAATCGCGGGCTCTTTCAAAAACTCCATCTCAGGCGTCAGGATTCCTTTCTGGTCAGCCCCTTCCCCGGCGATTTGTTTCATCGTCAGGCGTACCAGTTTTGAAGCCCGACTTCGCGGCTTGTAGGCATCCAATTCAAAGGCGACACCATTCGCGTTCTTAACCGAGAGCACATCCGCCTGCTTGTTCTCGAATCGTGCAGCAAGCGCAACTTTTACGGACTCTGGAATGGGTACTGCCTCAGTTTCAAGCGGCTTGCGACGCAATGCCGTTTCAGATTCGACTCCGAAAAATCCCGCAGCATCTCTGCTTCGTTGAATGTTCGATGAGGAATCCACATCCACCGTCGCGATTCGTGCTTCACGGGAAAACGTCAGCGTCAGCGTGGGATCCACCTCAATCTGGGTAGGGGCGAGAGATTCCTCGGGGCCGTTCTTAATCATGGGCCACAGCATCCAGTTCTTCTTGTTCTGGGTGAACAAGTCATTCTTATCCAACTGCTTGTAGCGCGGGCGCGTGTTGATTCCGTTTTTAAGAAAGGCGTCTTCCGGGTAAAACTTCGCCACCGGGAAATAGAGCTTTCCGTCAGCCTTCACGATCATCGGTTTTTCGTTGGCGATGAAATTCGAGAAAATACTGACCAGAAAAATCGCCAGCAGAATATAGAGCGACCACTTGGCACGCTTGATCTTCCCGAACCGGCGAAGCCGCCGGCGGGTATTGGGATCGAGAATGCTGATTAGTTTTTGGAACATGGATCAAATAAGAATCAGGCTTCCTTTCCAAAACTGATGCGTGGGTCGACCAGGACGTAGCAGAAATCAGACAGGATTCTGCCGAGCAATCCCATGATTGTCGTGAGCGACAATGTGCCCATGAAGACCATGTAATCGCGGCCGATGATGGCATCGAGCGTAAGCAGCCCAATACCGTTGATAGAAAAGACCCGCTCGATCAAAACCGAACCGGCAAACATAATTGTGAGTATTCCGCCAATGCCGGTGACGATTGGAATCAGTGCGTTCCGTAAAGCGTGACCCCAGATGGCGCGGCGCATCGTTCCACCCTTTGCTAAAACCGTGCGCACATAATCTTGCGATATCTGATCAAGCAACGAGTTCTTCATCAGCATCGTCAGCACCGCGAAGTTACCGATCACATAGCAGAGGACTGGTAAAAACATATGCCACGTCTGATCTTTCACTTTCTCCCAGGTGGAAAGGTCAGCCCAGTCCTCGGATCGGAAGCCGCCGATAGGAAAGATGTCCCAGAAATTATCAGAGGTGCCTGCCAGCAGTGTTTTCAGAATCATGCCGAAGGCAAAAGCCGGGATGGCATAGAGCACCAAAACAACAACCGATGACGCCATGTCAAAGTGAGTTCCATTGCGGAGGGCTTTGGCAATTCCCAGCGGCACGCAGATTAGATAAGTCAGAATAAAGCTGATGATGCCAAAGGTCAGTGAAATCGGAAAGCGCTCCTTCACCAACTGCCAGACCGTTTTGTTATTATATTTGTAGGACACCGATTTCATCCCAACCACATTGGGAATCAGCCATTCGTAGTAGCGTAGGTGGATCGGCTTATCGAAACCGAACTCCTTCATAATCGCCTTGCGCTGGTCTTCTGAAATTGTGACGAGCGATCCATTGCCGCCCGCTTCCCCTCCACCCATGCCACGCATTCGGGCGATTTGCTGCTCGACCGGTCCCCCGGGGACAAATTGCGTCAGGCCAAAGACGATGATGGTGATTCCCAGAAATGTGGGGATCACCAACAACAGACGCCGGATAAAATAGCTGAGGCGCTCCATGGATCAGCGAGTCGGCTCGACAAAATCAACCTTGGCTGCCGATGGGGCAAAAACTTCACTGAAACGCACTACGCGGGGAGGTGCCGGTAGAGCATCTCCGTCTTCGCGTGCCGCTTCAAGGTCTTCTGCCTGCAGCTCATCATTCCACCAATAATCAACTGAGGCCCATTCCTCGGTGAATTTTCCGAGAACGTGATCCGGCATTCCAAATTTATTCCAGTAGAGCAAACGCACGTAATCGATATTCCACAGCAACACGTAGGGCGTTTCTTCGTAAACGATTTCGTCAATCTTACGGATGATTTCGTGTCGCTTTTCCACGTCGAACATCTCCCGGGTTTCTCCGATCAGAGCATCGACTTTCTCGTTCTTAAATCCGGTGATGTTATTACTCGCTTTCACATCGGCAGCCGAAGAATGCCACATTGGCTCCGCGTCTTTGATTGGGACGGCTCCCCATGACGCCCAGGTCATATCATAGTTAAACTCGTCCATATCACGAGTCCATGCCGCCCAGTCTTTCTGATCGATCTTTAGATCGATGCCGACATCGTTGAGCGCTTCTTCATAGATCAGAAGATATTTCGTAGTAGTGGGAGTGCGAGTGAGGAAGGTGATCACGAACGGCTTGCCATCTTTTTCCAGCTTGCCTGTGTCGGCGTTCACTATCCAACCGGATTCTTTCAAAAGAGCCCGGGCCTTGTCCACATCGAATTCGATCAGCTTATTCGGATTTGGGTGATCGGCATCCCACAGGTCTGCCCAGAATGAGTTCGACAGAATGTATTGATTGAACATCATCGTCGAGTTGATCCGATTGCGATCGAGCAAATGAGCAAGCGCTTTGCGAACTCGTTTGTCATCAAACGGCTTTTTCCGCATATTCATGGCAAAGCCCTGAAAGCCGAGCGGGTGCTGATTGTAGACGGATTGTTTGACGATCCAGTTCTTATCGAAACGGTCGCCCTTCGTTTCCTTCACCCAACGGCTCGAAGTGTAAATGGCAAAGACGTCGACTTCGTTTTTCTTGAAGGCTTCAAACGCAATGTCGCGCTGACTATAGAAACGATACTCAACCGTGTCGAAGTTGAGCTCTCCCTTTATTGATGGAGCACCAGCATTCCAGTAGTCCTCTCGTTTTTCCAGGCGGGCGAAGTTCGGTTCGTTCACTTCACCAAGACTGTAGGGGCCTGACACCACGGGAAACTCGAAGTTCACTTTGTTGAAGTCCTGACCTTCCCACCAGTGTTTCGGCAACACATAAAAAGAGGTGCAGGCCAGAAGGTTTTTCCAGTGCACCTCAGTCGCTGTGATTTTGAAACCATTGCCACCAACCTTCTCGATTTTGGTGAGGCGTTTCATGACCGTCTGGAGAGAACCCGTTAAATGATCCGGGTTTTTGGCTGCCTCAAAACTCCATATCACGTCTTCTGTCGTAATTGGTTTTCCGTCGCTCCACTTGGCTTTGGGATCGAGCCAAAAAGTGAATTCCTTTTTGTCCCCGGAGATTTCCCATTTGTTGGCCAGCCCCGGAGCATCCTCAAGCGTCACTGGATCCATCTTCAGCAGTTGCTCAAACATCAGTCGGAAGATCTCGCGTGAGAAGACATTACCGTCGATTTGGTAGTTGAAGCTTTTCGGATACTGCGAGGAGTACATCGAAATTTTACCGCCGGGCTCAGCAAATTCAGAAGCAAGCTGTGACGACTGTTCTTTCCATCCGTCTGGCGGAAACGTCGTTTGAGCAGTCGCGGAAACTGCAATCAGGCAGCAGATGAAAACGGGGGAAATAATGCGGGAAATCATAGCGTTTAAAAGAAGCGTTGCGAGTTGGACGATCTTTCCACCCATTTTAACCGGATTTTAAGAAAGGTGAAGCACTTAGAATTACCACAATTGAGGTTTTCGAAGTAACAGGGTTGGTTCGTGAAATGACACATTACGCATTTCCAAAATCCCCACTGTCACGCATCTTCTGTGAACAATGAAAGCGCTCGTCAAAAGAGAATCCGCCCCGGGGTTGTGGCTCGAAGATGTCCCTGAACCCAAAATCGGGATCAATGATGTCTTGATCAAAGTCGATCGCACGGGGATTTGCGGGACGGATGTGCATATTCACAATTGGGATGCCTGGGCGCAAAAAACAGTGCCGGTCCCCATGGTTGTCGGGCATGAGTTCGTTGGCGAGATCGTTGAAACCGGCGCGAATGTTTCCGATTTTTCAATCGGCGATGTCGTTTCGGGTGAAGGTCACGTCGTTTGCGGTCGCTGCCGAAATTGCATGGCGGGTCGGCGTCACTTGTGTGCTGATACAAAAGGAATTGGCGTGAATCGTCCCGGCGCTTTTGCCGAATACTTGTCGTTGCCAATGGCCAACGTCTGGCATCACGCAGACGATATCGATCGCGATTTGGCTTCGATTTTTGATCCCTTTGGAAACGCCGTTCACACCGCGCTGACCTACGACTTATTGGGTGAAGACGTTCTCATTACCGGAGCTGGCCCAATCGGAGTCATGGCTGCAGCCGTTGCCCAATATGCGGGCGCTCGTTACGTTGTTGTGACCGATGTAAATCCCTGGCGGCTCGATTTAGCGAAAAAAATGGGAGCAGATCGCGTCGTTGATGTTCGCACGGAAAACCTCGCTGACGTTCAGGCTGAACTCGGGATGAAAGAGGGCTTCGACGTAGGTATGGAAATGTCAGGCAATCCATCCGCGTTTCGCGATTTGTTGTCAAACATGTGTCATGGCGGGAATATTGCGATGCTGGGAATTCCGCCGGAAGAAATTGCGATCGATTGGAATACGGTCGTTTTTAACATGCTGACGATCAAAGGCATTTATGGCCGTCGCATGTATGAAACCTGGTATAAAATGACCGTGATGCTCCAAGGCGGACTCGATATCACGCCTGTGATCACCCATCATTTCGATTACACCGAATTCGAAGAAGGCTTCGAAGTCATGAAATCAGGTGAGTCTGGAAAAGTGATCCTAAACTGGTGATTTAATCGCCGCGAGCAAGGCGTCGTGATTTCGAAAATCGTAGCAAAACGTTTGAAATCCGGCTTTTTTACCGGCTTCACAGTTTGCTGGAAGATCGTCGATGTAAATTGTCGTGCCGGCCTCTAAGCCGAGTTTCTTGATCGCGATTTCGAAAATTTTCGGAGCTGGCTTCATGCAGCCCGATTCGTAAGAATAGATCGCACCGTCGAATTTCGCGAAAACTGGGAATTTTTTCGTAAAAAACGGGACGTGAATCGCGTTGGTGTTTGATAGCAAAAACAGCGGTGTTTTCGCTTCAGAAAGTTTTTCAATCAGGTCAGCGATCGGTTGATTAAGTTCGAAAATATCTTCAAAGGCCGCAATAAACTCCTCAGGAGTTCCCGAAAACCCCGTCACCTCCGCCGCTGCTTCGACGAATTAAGGACACCGAGTTGTCCCATTTCCAGTTGATCCGTCAGCGGCTGGAGATTCGGCAAAATGTGTTCCGGGGCAAGCGTGCATCGATCCGCGACGCGGCCGATCGCCAGCCTGAAATCGAATCGAATGATCACATTGCCGATATCAAAGAGGAAAGCAGTTGTCGGATTTTTCATAAAAAAGGCACCTTACGCACAAAAGTGCGCCGTTGATACGGTATTTGACCCTGACATCGTCCTGCTGAAAGTTATGGTCTAGAAAATTATGAGCAAAATGATCAGTCATGGAAAAGACAAAGAAGTCTCGGCGAAAAATATAAAATTCGCCTTGGTGCTGGCCATTATTTGGGCGGCCATTCTAGGAGGACTTTGGATCGCGATGCGGAATGCCAGCGGAGAGGGTGGTGGCTTCTTGAATTTCGTCGGCCGCCTTCATCCCTTGATTGTCCACATCCCGATTGGCATTTTGGTCGTCGTGGGAGTGATTGAAATCTTTGGACGGGGCAAAAAAGGCGAGACCGTTCGCGGTTCCGTCCCGATGCTGTTGTGGTTCAGCTTCCTCGGCGGAATCGGGTCAACCATCATCGGTTATTTGCTTATGCGGAGCGAGGGAATCGCTGGGCTGGCCATGCCGCTTCATATGTGGACAGGAATTGCCGTGGTGGTTTTTAATCTTTTGGCGCTCATCACCAAACTTGCTGGAAAAAGCGGTGCTTACGCGCTGTCGCTGTTTTTAGCCATCGCAGCGGTTGGTGCTGCTGGTCACTACGGTGGCGCACTGGTCCACGGAAAAAATTACCTCACCGAAAACGCGCCGGAGCCGATCAAGAAGGTCCTTGAACCGATTATGTTTCTTGGCCTTGGGGGAGTCGAAAATGATGAGATCGACGGCGAAGAAACCGAAACAGAAATCGCGCTCGAGCAACAAGTGGCCTACACCGCTTTTGTTCAGCCAATTTTGAAGGCGAAATGCACCGAGTGCCACAACGAAGACAAGATTAAAGGCAAGCTGCGAATGGATACGCATGAGTTGCTCCTCGCAGGGGCAGAGGGGTCTGATTACCCAACGGTAGAGCCGGGCGATGCGGAAAATTCCGAGATGATCGTGCGCGCGACATTGGAGCCAGATGACGATGATTTCATGCCTCCGGGCGAAAACGATCCGCTCACTCCGGAGGAAATTAAGATTCTCAGTTGGTGGATCGACACCGGAGCATCTGTTGACGAAACCGTCGCCGAACTTGGACATGAAGATGAAATTCTCGGAGCACTCGCCGTGATGGATGCGACACGAAAAGGGGCCGAAGTTGAGAAAATTGTTTGGCTTCCCGAGTGGGAAATTCTTTCCGATGAAGAACGCGAAACCCGCCTCGCCGATGCGCATGTTGCCGCAGATCAGTTCAATTTCTCGCTCATGCCGATTTCCGCCGAAGACAATCGTCTTCGCGTAAACGTAATCAACGCGTCCAAAGAATTTGGAGACGAGCAGCTGAAAACGCTGGAGCCGATCGCCGAGCACATCCTTTGGCTGGATATCGCCCGAAGCCAAATCACCGACGAAGGTATGAAAACGGTGAATAAAATGCGGAACCTTGAGCGACTTCACCTCGAGGGCACTAAAATTACAGATTCAGGAATTGCGGAGATCGAGCCGCTCGAAAACCTGCAGTATTTAAATTTGTATGGCACCGAAATCACGGATGCGTTGTTCACACACCTTCAGGGCATACCGAAATTGCAAAAATTGTTTGTCTGGCAAACTAAAATCAATCCGGCAACAGCCCGTTCTTTCGAGCGCAGCGTGAATCTGGAAGTGAATACCGGCATTGATCTGGTGGCCGTTGCAGCCGCGAAAGTAGTAGCTGAAAAAGAAGCAGCAGACAAGGCGGCTGCGGAGAAAGCGGCCGCTGATAAAGTCGCTGCAGATAAGAAGGTGGCAGATGCAAAAGCCGCTGCTGCGAAAACGGCTGCGGAAGATAAGAAAAAGGCGGACGCGGCCAAGAAAGTCGCTGAAGAAAAAGCCAAGGCTGATGCAGCAGCTAAAATGGCCGCCGAAAAGAAAGCTGCGGCGAAAGCCATCAAGGACGCGGCTGACAAAGCTGCCGCTGCAAAAAGTTCCGCTGAGGAAAAAGGAACGCCACCCGCCGCTCCGGCTCCGAAACCAGAGCCGACTGCGGCACCGAAAGAGCAGCCAAAGGCACAATGATTTCTCGCGAACCAACAGGGTGCGTTCGACGAACCAACCCTGTTGCTTCGAAACACGATTTCGATCGAATAAGGTAAGTTCGATGAACCAACCCTATCAAATCGCGTCAGAGTTAACTTGCGGTATTTGAACAAAAAAACGTAGTCGCGAATTGGTGGGGTTCTGGCAGGCGGTATCGCCGGTCTAATGTTACTGTTGGTTCGTGAAACTTATTTTTCATGGAAGAAACGATTTTTCAGCAACTTGGCGAAGACGGTTTTGAACGTCTGATTGCTGCATTTTATCGCCGTGTGAAAACGGATGATTTGATAGGGCCAATGTATCCTGATGACGATTGGGAGGGATCCGAAAAGCGACTTCGCGACTTTTTAGTGGGTCGTTTTGGCGGTCCTCAAAGATATATTGAGGAGCGTGGCCACCCTCGTTTACGGATGCGCCACGCGCCGTTTTCGATCGGCGAGGCGGAGCGCGATCGCTGGCTGGAACTGATGTCAGCCTCGCTCGACGAAGCGGAAATCGCCGATGCACCGAAGGCTGTTTTGTTAGAGTTTTTTTCCGCCACGGCAGGCTTTATGCGAAACCAATGAATGAACGCGATTTGACATCGTCTAATTCATACGGCTATCTTTAGCCTACCAAATGTTTTCCAAATTCCAGTTTCGATTTCTGATCAACGCCCTCGTGGCGATTGGGGTCATGTCTGGTTTTTCGCATCAGATGTTCGCTCAATTTTCTGAGTATCATCATTCTGCGTGCGAACATTCTCAATCTGGACACGATCATCAAGACGGCGACGAAGATCAAGATTCTTCGAACCAACATGACGACTGTGCGTGCTTGATGTGCGGTGTTTCGATGACGACACCACTTTCTGCGTCGGTTTCGTTTCGCGCGCCGATGTTCTCGCTCTCAGAAATTTCTGAAAGCCTGATCAACAAAAACCCTGTGCTGGTCGTACAGGGGATTTATCACCCTCCGCAGGGCTGATTCTGCAGGTCTAGACACCTGTAATCTTTTCTAAAGATACGCTTTTATCAAAGCAAAGCCTCACTATGGTCGGGCGATTGCTTTCAGACCGGAACGATCCGAAACCCGTTCCTCTGCAACCACGAAACACTTTTTTACCCATGCAATTTTATCAAAAAATATTCCTGATTCCCATCCTTGCCGCGACACAATCGGCCGGGTTTGCCGAATCAACCATCACTCCCGAGGAGGCCATTCAAATGGCTTTGCGGAACAATCGTGAACTAGCGATTGCAAAATCTGAAGTCGCCCGGGCCGAGTCTCGCGCCAGGTGGGCTGGACGCCTCGATAATCCGGAACTCGAAATTTCCGCGACCGACGATAGCATCGGTTTGGACGACAGCGAAAGTGTTCTCGAAATCGGATTCAGCCAAAAATTTCCGCTCACGGCCCGACTTCGCGAAGAGAAGAATGTTCGCAAAACGCAAGTGATGCTGGCGGAAGCCGAAATCGTGGAACGCCGTCGACACCTTGCTTTCGAAGTTGATCAGCAGGCGACCGAATTGTTGGCCACGCGAAATAAACTCACCCTCAGCGACGAGCTGGTCGCCTTGAACAAAAAAGTCGTCAATTTCTTGAAGGAACAGGTTAAACGCGGCGAAGTTTCCAATTTGGATGTGACCCAAGCGATTCTCAGCGGACGATCTCTGGAGCAACAAGCGATGGCATTGCGCAACGAGGCGAAGCGCGAAGCATTGGCGTTGAAAAAAATTCTCGGCGTCGAGCCCAGCTCGGAAATCAGACTCGGGGGCAATCTCCCGACTCCCGTTTCAAAACCTGATCATCGAGATGATCTGGATGCGATTTTACAACGCCGACCGGATTATCTATTGGCGCTTGCACAGACAGATGTTGCGAAAGCTGAAATCGCGCTCGCTGAAGCAGACACATGGGAGGACGTGACGATTCGCGTTTTTCTGGAAAGCGAAAAGTCAGTCGATGAACCGGATGGGCTTGAGCGAAATACGTTTGCCGGCGTTGGTTTTTCAATTCCACTCCCACTTCGCGATCGTAATCAGGAGGGGATTGAGCAGGCCGAAATTGGAATCGATGTGGCTGATCAAACGGTCGAAGCCAACGTTTTTAATATCCGAAGCGAATACGAAGCTGCCTTTCAAGAGCGCCTTTCCGCTTATGAAATTGCGACTGAATCAACTGGCGAAGTTATTGATCTTGCCGAGAAGAATCTCGAAGATTTTCGGACAGCCTATGAGCAAGGGCAGGCCAGTCTGATTCAAGTCCAGCGAGCTCAGGAGCAGCTTTTGGAATTGCGCAATGCCTCGGTCGATATGCTCGAAGCTTTTCATCTCGCTGAAGCCCGTCTCCGCTTTGTCGCAGGGAATTATCCTGAAATCCAAACGTCTCACGCTAAATGAAATCACTTTTCAAAATATCTTGTATCCTGCTTGCCTCTATTTTTTCGCATCAGGTCGCGCTTGCTCAGGAAGGTCCGATTGATGCGGATCGTGCGGCCAACACGGTCATTCTGGATAACATCGGTGTTAAAAATCTCAATATCGAAACCGAAATGGTTGAGGAACGGGATTTTGAATCAACGGTTTTTTCGATTGGCCGCCTTGAAGAGTTGCCGGAAAACCGGGCGGTGCTTTCGTCACGGATCGCGGGCCGGGTTGTTGAATTGAATGCCTACATTGGCGATGCGGTTAAGAAAGGACAAGTCATTGCACGAGTTGAAAGTCGTCAGCCGGGGAGTCCTCCCCCAGTGATTGATTTAAAAGCCCCAATCGATGGGGTAGTCGTCGAATCTCACGTTCGTCTCGGTGAACCTGTTGAGCCGGCTCAGGAATTGATTGATATTTCCGACCGAACAAAAATGTGGGCGGTCGCAAAAATTCCGGAAAATGAATCGGATCAAATTGTGCCGGGGACAACGACGAGAATTCACATCCCGTCGCTGGGTGATGACTTGTTCGAAGTGACCATGGCGAAATATGGTGTCGAAGCAAATCGTGAAGCGGGAACGATCGACGGAATTTTCATTCTCGAAAATAAGGACGGACGGATGAAACCGGGAATGCGTGCTGAGTTCGCCATTGTCACTTCATCTAGAGAAGACGTCATGGCGGTTCCCCGAACATCTGTTCAGGGCGACCCGACAAAACGCGTCGTGTTCGTCAAAGACTTCGACCTTCCGAATGCATTCGTGAAGGTGCCTCTGGTTCTCGGTGAGAGAAATGATCGCTATTTCGAGGTGAAGAATGGACTATTCCCTGGAGACGAAGTGGTCACTGAGGGGGCGTATTCATTGAGCTTCGCCGGGAGTGGTAGTGGAATTTCACTGAAGGAAGCGCTCGATATGGCACACGGCCATGAACACAACGAGGATGGATCTGAATTGTCCGAGGCCGATAAAAAGGCCAAAGAGGCGGAAAAATCAGGACAAGATGGAAACGTCGGAACGCCCGGGGTTGTCGATTGGTTCATTCGTGCGTGGGCAATTGTGGCAACCATTCTGTTTCTGATTGCGATTCAGGCTGTCCTTCGCAATCGCAACCGAACTGCAACCGCTTAATCTATCATGCTGAACGCACTCATACGATTCAGTCTGGCACAGCGGGCGCTCATTCTCGCCATCGCGCTGGTTTTGCTGGTCCTCGGAATCAAAAAAACAATCGAGCTTCCCGTTGAGGTGTTGCCGGATTTGACGAAGCCGACAGTCACGATTCTCACTGAAGCCCCGGGTTATGCGCCCGAGGAGGTTGAAACGTTAATCACCGTCCCGCTCGAAGCGACCCTCATGGGCGTGACCGGCGTAAACCGGCTTCGCTCGACCAATGATATTTCGCTCTCGCTCGTTTTTGTCGAGTTTGATTGGGGAACGGATATTTATCAGGCGCGTCAGTTCGTGCAGGAACGACTCACCGGTGCGGCGGAAATTTTGCCCGAAGGCGTGACGCCGTATATGACGCCGGTTGCATCATTGATGGGCGATATTTTGCTCGTCGGACTTCGCGATCCTACGGGAAAAACCAGTGAGCGAGATTTGCGAGTTTACGCAGACTGGGTCGTTGCGCGGCGTTTCCAATCCATTCCCGGAATTGCTGAAGTGCTCTCCATGGGGGGCGGAGTAAAGCAGTTGCAGATTCAGCCAAACCCCAATGAAATGCTCGCCCTCGGCGTGACGTTCGAAGAGCTTCACAAAGCGGCTGAGAATTCAGTCAAAAATACGACCGGCGGATTTTTAACGGAACGCGATCAGGAAATCATGGTGCGAAATCTCGCGATGACGACCGACCTCGAAGCGATCGGGAAAACCGTCGTGACTTATGAAAACGATCGGGCCATTCGAATCTCCGACATTGCCGAAGTGAAGTGGGATATCGAACCGATGCGCGGTGATGCGGGCATGGGAACCAACAAACACAGCGGCGAAGAAACCGGTGCGAAAGGGAATTCAGGGATCATCATGAGCGTGAGGAAATCGCCGGATTTTGGTACTTCTGCTCTCACGAAAGAAGTCGAAAAGGCCATCGAGGAATTGCAAAAATCGCTCCCCGAAGGCGCTGAGTTGCTCACGGTTTATCGTCAGCAGGATTTCATTAATCTATCGATCGGAAACCTCGGTGAAGCGTTGCGGGACGGAGCTATCATGGTTTCGATTGTTCTGTTTCTCTTTCTATTCAACTTTCGGATCACGCTGATCACGCTGACGGCTATCCCGCTCTCGCTGGGAATTACCATTTTGGTCTTCGACGTATTCGGTTTGAGCGTGAACTCAATGACCCTTGGCGGACTCGCTGTTGCGATCGGGATGGTCGTGGATGACGCCATTGTCGATGTCGAAAACGTGTTCCGCCGACTCCGGGAAAACGCTAACCTGGATGAGCCTCAACCAAAATTGGAAGTCATTGCCTTAGCTTCTGCCGAGGTCCGTTCATCCATACTCTATGCCACTGTTTTGATCATTCTGGTTTTCCTACCGCTCATAGCGTTGAGCGGAGTCGAAGGCCGATTGTTTACCCCGATTGCGCTCGCAACGATTATCAGCATGGCGGCATCGTTCGTCGTTTCGCTCACGGTAATCCCGGTTCTGAGTTCATATTCGCTCAATCCAAAGGCTGGAAAAGATCATGGTGATGCCAAAGTCGTTCAGTGGCTGAAACAATTATTCACCGCAACATGGCTGCGTTTTGCGTTGTCTCAGCCTTTGCTCCTGCTCGGAATCACTGTTGGTTTGATGGTCTTTGCCGGATTTTCATACACTCAAATGGGAGGGAATTTCCTCCCTGCATTCAAAGAGCCCTCAGCCTTAATTGCGACCACCATGGCACCGGGAACTTCCCTGAGGACCACCTCCCGGGTTTCCAGAACCGCACAGGATCTCCTACTCGGTGTTCGCGGAATTGAAACTGTTGGGTATCGAGTGGGGCGTGCCGAACGGGGGGATCACGTCGTCCCCGTATCTACCGTCGAATTTGAACTTTTGTTCAGTGAATACGGTCAGGAAAATCGCGAAGAGGTGATGGCGAATGTGAAAGCGGCCATGAAAAGCATTCCTGGGACTTTCAGCGCCCACAGCACTCCGCTGGCAGATCGTATTGGCCACATGTTGAGCGGAGTTTCTGCAAAAATCGCCATTAAAATCTTCGGTCCCGACCTTAATGAGTTGCGAAAAATCGGCACCGATATTGTGACCATTGCGCGGGCTATTCCCGGCCTTGAAGAAGCTCGCACTGAACAACAGGCTGCCATTCCTCAGCTGCGCATCGAAATCGATCGTGACCGCGCGCTCGCATATGGCGTCACGCCGGGGGAGTTGAACGAACAACTTGCCACGTTGATTGGCGGCGGTGAAGTCGCTGAAGTCTACGAAGATCAGCGCGTTTACGATCTCGTAGTACGGTTACCAGTCGAATGGCGGGAAGATCCGGATCGCCTGCGAAATTTCTACATCGACACTAAAAGTGGTCAGCGCATTCCATTGAGTTACGTGGCTGAACTTCGTCAGGCCACCGGACCGAATACAATTCTCCGGGAAAACACCCGCCGCCGGTTTGTGGTTTCGATCAATCCTACAACTTCGGATTTGAATGCCGCAGTTGAACAGCTGGAGCGTGAAGTCAGCGAAAAACTGAAACTCCCTGAAGGATATTCGCTTTCTTTTGAGGGAGAGTATCAAGCGCAACAGGAAGCGCGGCGAACGATTCTCGTTATGTCAGGAGTCATTCTACTCGTCATCACATTCCTTCTGTTCAGCTTTTTTAAAAGCTTCAGCTTCGTGTTGTTGGTCCTCTCGAATATCCCAATTTCTATTATCGGTGGAATTTTTCTGACCCGATATACCCTCGATAACATCAGCATCGCGACGCTCGTCGGGTTTATCGCCATCTCTGGAATCGCCGCGCGAAATTCGATCATGATGATTTCCCACTACTTGCATCTAATGGAGCACGAAGGGGAAAAATTCGACATGAAAATGGTGATTCGGGGAACCGAAGAGCGACTCGTCCCTGTTTTAATGACGGCGATCTCCGCCGGTATTGCTCTCATTCCGCTGGTGCTTGCAGCAGATGAACCGGGCAAAGAAATTCTCAATCCGGTAGCCATTGTCATCGTCGGCGGGCTCGTTAGTTCAACGCTGCTGGGCCTGGCGGTAACGCCTGCTGTTTTCTACACGTTTTGCCGGAAATCCGCATTTCGTGCACTGGAACGCGGGGCCTCTGCCGCTGGATAAATAATTAAATAAAAACCGCTAAACAAACTATCGGCTCGTCTAATAAGTAACCCAATACTATAATGAAAAATAATATCTCAAGAATCACTAAGACATGTGTTGCTTTTGCAGTCACGGCAGCTCTCTCAAGTTCGGTTGGAATCCAGGCACAAGACAAGGATCACAAGCACGATCATGACAAAATCGAAGCTGGTCCCAATGGCGGAAGGGTTCTCAATGTTGTCGAACCTCACCTTGAATTTTTCGTGACAAAAGATCGCAAAGTCCAAATCACCGCAATGGGTGAAGATGGAAAAGCGGTTCCGATTGATAAGCAGGTTGTAAAAGTCATTGGCGGCGATCGGTCAAATCCAACCCGGATGAAATTCGAAAAGAAAGGCGATGTTCTCGTCTCCACCATCGCATTTCCTGCGGGCAATGACTTTCCTGTTGTTGTGCAGATCAAAAAGAACAAGGTAGGCAAAACGGTGATGGAAAAATTCAATTTGAATCTCACCCAGTGCCCGACTTGCGACTTTGCGGAATATGCCTGCGCTTGCGACCACGGGCATGGTGATCACAAAGGCCACAAACACTAATGTTTAAATTTTAAAACGACATCTGCGATCAGATAGGGTTGGTTCATCGGACCGACCCTGTTTGATTGTAAATGCGTTTCCCGAGCGACTGAAAATCAAACGTAAATACCAAAATTTAATGAAATCAAAATTACTCAAACAACTCACCGTGCTCATCCTTGCCGCTGCTGTGCCAGTGGTTTTCACATCTTGTGGCGAAGCTGGTCACGACGGTCATGATGACCACGAACATCACGAAGGTGATGGCCATGATCACGAAAAAGTCGGCGAAGATCACGATAAAGCAGGCGATGAACATGCCGGACACGATCATGCTGATAGCAAGAATGTTCGTCCTGCTGGACCGAACGGCGGCCGCATCATCACTGATGTCGAGCCTCACGTTGAGTTTCTCGTCACTGAAGATCGCAAAGTGAAATTCACCTCCCTAAACGATGACAATAAACCTTCTGGGACTGCTCCGGCTTTCGAAGTGGCGCTTACTGGTGGCGATCGCTCAAACCCAACCCGATTGCAGTTCGCTGCTGAGGGAACAAGCCTCGTCTCAAGCGCTGCTCTTCCCAAAGGTAAAATGATTCCGGTTGTACTTCAGTTCAAAAGTGGAGAAGACAAGCCCACGATGACGAAGTTCAATATCGATCTCAACGATTGTCCGACCTGCAAGTACAAAGAGTATGCCTGTACCTGCGCTCACGCTGGAGATCATGATGATCATGATCACAAACACGAGTGATTAAAATAACTTGAGAGACGACATCCCTCCATCCACTTGGAGGATCTGGCCGGTGATGAAGCCAGAGTTGATTCCCAATAGAAATTCCACCAGAGCGGCGACCTCTTTCGGGTCGCCGATTCTTTTTAGCGGATGACGATTCGCGGAGGCCTCCAGCTTTTCCGGAGTGCTTACGAGATTTCCGGCGAGGGGTGTGTTGGTGAGGGAAGGGGCAATGCAATTCACTCGAATGCCAGGCGACAATTCTGCGGCGAGCGAACGGGTCAGCCCCTCGATGGCACCTTTTGAAGCTGCAATACTAGCGTGGAACGGCATCCCGGTTTGAACCGCTACGGTTGAGAAAAGCACGATCGCCGCACTCTCCGATTTTTTCAACGCGGGCAGCGCTTTGTTAATCAGCCTAATCGCTCCCATCAAATTCACTTGGAGATCGTTGAGGAAATCCTCCTCGGTCAGACGATGAAAGGGCTTCAAATTAATCGTGCCGGGACAGTAGACCAATCCGTCGATTGCTTCAGGAAGCGCATTTGGAATGATCGAAGAATCAGTCGCATCAAACGTTTCGAAAGACACACCTGAAATGGCATCAATCTGTTCATGGCTTCGTCCCACGCAATGAAGCGTGTGACCTGCCTTCGAGAGGTTTTTTACCGTCTCCAGTCCGATACCGCTGTTTCCGCCAGCGATGAGAAATGTCTTAGCCATAGTGCTAAGACTACGTCGACGGACCTGCTTTCGGACCTACTTTTGCAAAAATCCTATCAGGTCACGCACATCGTCTTCGCTGATCGCGTTCAGCAATCCTTCCGGCATAATCGATTGCTCCAGCGTCTCCCGCTTCACAACGTCATCCAAATTGATGGTCTGTTCATCGGTCAGTGTTTTGATCGTAATTGAATATTCGTTTTCTTTTTGGATCATTCCTGAAACCACCGTGCCATCTTTTTTCGTGACCACCGTCATGCGGAAGTCAGCTGGCAACGTGGCACTTGGATCGATGATATTTTCGAGGAGGTAATAGACTTCCCCGCGATTCGCTCCAGTCAACTCTGGCCCAATCGCACCGCCTTCGCCGTGAAGATTGTGGCATGCCATGCAGAGCTGCTGGTATTTTGCATGCCCATTTTTTAGATCGGCTTTTGCCAACACATCGGGAAGCAACTGATCCTGCCACTTCTTGGTCTCATCTCTTTTCTCTTTCGAAGTTGAACCGGTTTTCCCCCACGTTTTCGCGAGCTGCTTTTTCAGCGCATCATCTTTGTAGGTCAAGATTTGGCGTGCGTGGAACGCTGTCACGGCATGACGCGGAATTGTTTTGGCTTCGATAGCATCCAGAAGTTTGGATGCGTATCGCGGATTTCCACTGAGTGCATTTACTGCCTGAATTCGCGACTTAGCGCTCAGTTTTTCGTAACTCGTGATCAAAGTGTCTCCGACTTTTGGGTCTCTCGATTTGGCGGCAATCGGAATCGCATCCGAGCCCAGAACCGGATCGGAAATCAGCGGGGTAAGTTGCTCTAAAACATTCACCGCCGGTAAATCTGCCAGCACGGCCAACGCAGTCTTCTTGTCTTCGACAGAATCACTTTCTAACAAGGTAATAATTTTCCCACGACTACCCGCCGCGTCAAAAGCAAGATTGATCGTCAACGCATTCAACCGGAAATCCGGATGATCGGCGTACGATTCAAAAACCTCACTCCATCCATCAACCGGTTTCAGCTCTGAGCTGCCTTTAACTCCCGCCGCAAAGCCAGTGAGAATTGAATTTGCGACCGCTTCGTTGTCTGAGTTTTTTAGAATCGAGATCAGCGGTTCGAGCACTCCATTTTCGGCAAGGTTTTGCGAAACATTTTTCGTGAACACCGAGCTCGTATCTGCTGCGGCTTTGAGCAACTCTCGAACTTTTTCCGGGTGGCTGCCGACCTCGTCTTTGATGGCGTAATAGATCAGCAATTGAATAACGTCGCTTTCGTGAGTCCCGCTTTTCCCGAGCAACAAACCGGCGATTTTCCATTGATTCTCGGGGCTGTAATCAGGCAATTCCGATGCATACACTCGGAGGATTGCCGCATGCTCAACAGCGTCCATCGACTCCACTGCATTCTTTTCATTCATCGCTAAGTATTCGTCAGCTTTGAATCCGAAGTTCGTCATCATGTAGCGAGGCGCAAACTTTCCACTCAACTTATCCTCGACCTTCGGCATGTCGTGAAGCGGGAAATAATTGGTCCAGGCTTCTTCGGTAAACTCGCCTTTTGCCGCCCGCTCCAGCAAAATCCAGCGAGCCGTCCGCGCGTACCACTCATTTTTGTGCTCATGCATGGCGAGCAATTCCTCGTTCGTCATCTCCCACAATTTTTCCTTCATCGGCGGACTCGGATCGCCGTAGATGATTTTGTAAATTCTGCCGGAAGTCCGGTGCACTCCGTCATGATCATGGCACTCGCCGTTGTCCACCCAGTCACTCACGTAAACGTCGCCGTCTGGTCCGTAGAGTAACTGCACCCCGCGAAACCACGGGTTGTTTGCCTTCATAAAATCAGGATCGTGCTTTCCGACATAAGTCGCGCCAGCTTCTTCCAACCGATCGACATTCACACGACGACCGTGTGTGTTGTTCATGAACATTTTGTCGTGATATTTTTCGGGCCATTTTCCGCCGAGATAAATCATGCCGCCGCAGTGCGAATGCCCGCCGCCGAGCTTGTCATGAACGCCTTTTCCGTCGCGGGTTTTTGTCCAATCCGTGTGCGAGCCTGCATGATGCAAATGATCGCAGCACATTCCGATTCGATCGTAGACGAACGGTGCAAACGGCGTTTCCCGATTGCCCATTCGAGGATAAAACGCTCCGGGGATTCCGTGCCACAAATGACCGTTCACGTTGTTGGTGAAAAACAGGTCACCTTTGGAATTCCAATCCAAGCCCCACGGATTGGTGGTTCCCTGACAAACCACTTCGAATTTTTTCGTCACGGGATGATACCGCCAAATCGCGACGTCAAATCCGACACGTTCTTCCTCTGGTGTCCTCGGAGCCCCGATGAAGCATGGCGCTGTGATTCCATGACGTCCGTAAAGCCAACCGTCCGGCCCCCACGTCAGCCCATTCACAAAATTGTGCTTCGCTTTCAACGACCAGCCATCGAGAACGACCACCGGCTCTCCATCCGGAACATCGTCGCGATTTTTGTCAGGATAGAAAAGTAAATTCGGCGCAGAACACACCCAGACGCCGCCCCAGCCAACCGTCATTCCCGACATGTGATCAATGCCGCTCACAAAAATCTTGCGCGAATCATGAACCCCATCGTTGTCGGTATCTTCAAGAATGATGACGCGGTCTTCGCCCTTTTTTTCCCACTCGTGATACGAATAAGCTTCAGCAACAAAAAGCCGTCCGCGATCGTCCAATGCCATCGCCACGGGTTGCCGAACGTCGGGATCACCCGCGAAAAGCTTCACCTGAAATCCTTCGGGGACGGTGATCATGTCCGCCGCTTCCTGCGCCGTCGGCGGCTCTTCGTCCGGAGCCTGCGTGTTTCGCGGCTGGTAAGTGTCCTCAGCAAAAAGTAATGAACAAAAAATAGTGGGGAAAAGAAAACAGGGAATCAACTTCGACATGCGGGGATTCTACCATTCCGAGGTTCGAAGGGATATGGCGCAAAAAGGAATTTGGCGTGCTTAACGAGTCAATAGGGTTGGTTCATCGAACATACCCTATTGGATCGAAAAGCCGTTTCGAACATACCCTGTTGGATCGTGAAATTTACTTCAGCTCGCGGATTTTTACGTCTTTGAACCAAACTATTTGGCCGTGATTTTGGAATCCTATTTTTCCGGTTCGCGGAAGATCCTTTCTCGCGGTTTTGAATTTGTTGGTCGTGCCGTCCGGGTTTTTTCCTGCGGTGTCCCAATCGTCGACGTTGACGGAGAAAGTCTCAGTGCCATTGATTTTGAGAGAGATCATTGGCCCGTCACATTTCAACGTGAGCGTGTTCCATTCGCCGATGGGATTTTGCGGATCGCTGGATGGTGCCTTGCAGTCGTAGAACGAGCCGTTCAGTTTGCGGGCGTCTTTTTTGCCGTGCGTTTTTTGAAATCCGACGTTGTCCATCAGTTGAATCTCGAAGCCGCCCTGAACTTTATCATTCATGTTGGAGCGGTAGAAAACGCCGCTGTTGGCCCCTTCGGAAAGCTTGTAGCTGAGCGTCAGCTCGAAGTCGCCATATTCCTTTTCGGAGAAAATATCGCCTTTGGACTTGGCTTTCTTTTTGCCGGTTTTCTTGTCATTGACGAAGTCCATTTTGCAGACCATGGAACTATCGCTTTCGATGACCCACGAACCTTCGGGAACGATCCAGCCGTCGAAATTGGTGCCATCAAAAAGCACGGAGGCCCCGGCGACGTATGGCTTTCCGGGCCTTGGAGGCAGGTGCTCTACAATGGATTTAGCGACTTGTTTGGCGAGCATAGCGGAGCCTTCTTCTTTGAAGTGAACGTCGCCGGCCTTTTTAGCGTATTTCGGCATTTTGCCAGCCATCACTGCATGCAGATCATTCACAGTGATGTCGTGTTTTTTCATGACGGCAACGGCACCCGCGTTGTATTTGGCGTCGTCTCCGACAATGCGTCCGGCCTCGGATTCGGGGACTGGGGTGGTCGTAGCGAAAATCAAGGTGGCCCCCGTTTTCTGCAGCGTTTTGACGATCGCTTCTAAATTCGCAGCGTATTTTTCAACGGAGTGAGTGACGGTGCCGTTTACTTTGTCGCGATTACCTTGCGTTTTCGATTCCGGATTGCGATAGCACAAATCCCAGAGTCCGAAATTGAAGTGGATCACGTCCCACTTGCCGTTTTTATCATCAAGCCATTTTGGCAAACCGCTGATGCCCATTCCGGTGTGGCCTGAGTTCGTCGGGATTCGATGAAGGTTCACTTTTCCGGCTAATTCTTCGCGAACAGCGAGGGTGTAGCCGATTGAAATGGAGTCGCCAATAATAAGGACACGCGGCAGTGCGGGATCGTCTTCGATTTTAGCAAAGACCTTGTTTTTCTGCGCAAACCCGGAGGTGGCGATCAGGCCAACAACGAGGGCGATGAACAGTTGGAACGTGAGTTTCATTCCTAAGACTGTGACGGTTGGAGTTTTCGCCGTCAAGAATGGCTAACCCGCACGATCAATGACCAGCCGTTTCTCGACGCCTTTTTGCCACGTCTCAATTTGTTTGGCGGTGGCTTCTTCAACTTCGTTGGAAAAGAACTTTTTCAATCTAAGTAAAATTTCCGCACGGACGTCGTCGGTCATCAGATCCGGCTGCGCAAAACGTTCAGGTTTCGGGCTGACGTGTTGGGCGACACAGCGATAGAGGAAGATTCGGTCGTAGGTGCTTTTCAGCGGCAAACTGCCGAGCTCTTTCAGCGAGGCGCGGACGGTTTTGTTGGAAAATTCGACTACGCTGACGAGGTGAGCGAGTTCGAGGGCGTAAATCCAATCAGGATTCCGATAGCGGTAGGTGCGGTCGAAAATTCCTGCGGTTTCCCACGTAATGATCCCGAGCATTTGCCGGACGAGACTGAGCAAATAAGCGTCGATTGTCTTTTTACCGTATTTTTTTCCGCCTTTCCAAAAAAGCTCGGATCCAGCGATCCAGCCTGCGGCGAGAAGGGGATTCGAGGCGAGCAGGAGTTTACTTCCCTGCCACAAATAACGAACCGGCTCGAGGTAGGGAGAAAGCTCTTCGTATTTGCGATAGACTTGAGAAGCTTTGCGGACACGGTCAGAAATTTTCTTTAAGTTGAGCTCTTTAACGTCAATTAGCGGAAGTTCTTCGAGGAGCAAAATCACCTGAAGTGAAGCGCGGTTAATGGCTTTGAAAATAGATTCTAGATTGGTCTCCAAGAGCGGGCGCTCCGATTCCGGCCGGTACACTTTGGATATTTTTTCGATGTAGGAATAAAGATCGAGCAGAAGCGGCCGAGCCCGGAATTTCTTATCCTCCCAGTAGACGCCCTGAGAAAAGCGCGCCAACATCGCGTCGGCCTCGGCATCGAGCATGTCAGCGACCATTTTATCTTCGATCGTTTTTTCAACCGTGGCCCACTCTTCTTTCTGCAGCGAGTCAAAGTCAGGATATTCCATCAGCTCGCCGTAGGCCATGAGCACATTCTCGAGCTTCAACCGCTTGGAATCCATTCGTTCGGCTTCGGCCCGGATGGCGTTTTTCGTGACTTCGATAATGTCCTCTTCGGCGAGCTCCTCTTTATCCTCCGATTTCCAGAATGAAAGGACCATGATTCCGAGAACGGCGATCGAGAGAAAGACCCAAGACATCCATTTTGGCTCGATCTCGGCAACCATTGCCCCGACTCCCAACAGGGCCAACGCAACGCCCACTCCAAAGCGGCCGCCGCGGGAGAGATGAGAGCGTTTTGTGAGTTCGAGCGGCATCAGCTATTGATTCTACAAATCAACAGCAGAAATACCACCTGTCAAAACCCCACCTAACCGCGACAATGGTTTTGTTAAAATTCAACGAGTTAACCCTGACGCGATTTGGTAGGGTAGGTTCGAGCGATCAAACCGATTTTGAGGGAAAAATTTTATAAAATTATTGTCTTCTTTGTGGCCGATTTTAATCTGAATGGCTGACTGTCAGTTATTTAGCGACCCTTTTTAGGGTGTTTTTTAGGCGAGACAAATGTGTCTCAAAGTGTTAAACTCTCGAGTCGTTTGAAACGCGGGTGCAAATTTAGGTGAATTTGCCAAACGAAACACACTGTTAACATGATTGCTGAAACACGAGCTTTCCGTGGAATTTGCGCACTTTTCGCTGCTATGGCGGGGATTGCGGCCATGGTTGGAGCAGGGATGACTCCCGCCTACGGGCAGGGAGATGGGGAATCGGATGTTTCTGACATTTGGTATCGCGGCTATATGCTGAATAAACTGGCTGAAGAGAAATTCGAGGCCGGAGATTATGTAAGGGCGTTGAGCACTTATAATCAAGCGGAACCATTGCTGCGGGCAGTGGCTGAGCAATATCCGACGTTTCACCCGGAAATCGTGAAAAATCGGATTCGCTTGATTCGAGAGCGGCAGACTGAAGTGAGAAATTTAATGCGCGAGAAGTCGCGTCCGAAAAATAGTGATGCTCCCAATGTCCCAAAAGGGCCGAAGCCAGGGGAGACGCAGGATTTGAACAATGGAGAATTTGATGGATTGCCGACGTGGGATGATCCAGCAGGAAATACTCCGGGACCGGGAACGGTTCCGAATCCACAGAGAGGGAACACGCCGCCTCAGCCGCGGACGCAAGTGGCTCCGCCTCAAGGTGGTGGCAATCAAGTTCAAAATCCGGCTCCGGCGACTATTTACCCTCAGGGAGGCTCAATTGTTGAGCAGTTGGTGAATCAGGAGCGTCAGCGTGAGCAGCAGATTGCCTGGCAAAATCAGCAAATTTCGGCATTGCAGCAAAAAGTCAGAGATGGGGACACCCGTTATGAGCAACTGCGAGTAGAATTGAATCGATCGTTGAGCGCAAATCAACAGATCAAGGCTGGCGCGGGTTCGACGACGGATTCAGCTGAGTGGGGCCGGATTGTCGATGAACTCACGGGAATGCTGGATTCAGCGAATCAGCGAAATAGCGCTCTGATTGGGGAATTGAAAGCGTCACGTAAGGAAGTGGCTGCGTTGAGCCAACAAATTCGTGATCTCAAAGCAAGCCGGAATTCAGTGATCAACGGCAACGAAGGTGAAGGGTTACGTGAGTTGGTTCAGCAAAATGAAGAGTTGCGAAATCAGTTGGAAAAAATTCAAAAATACGCCGAAACCGTCAACGGACTGGATCGCGAAAAGAGTAAAGAAATCGCAATGTTGAAAAACGAGCTCGAAGCGGTGAATTCAAAGTGGCAATCGGTGAAAGAGTTGAATGAGACTTATCAAACTCGGATCGAAGAACTGCAGAATAAGCTGACGTTGTTCCAGAATGGGCTGAATTCAGAGGAAGCACTTCTATTGGCGGATGCAAATCCAGTTGTGGCGGCGGAGAATGATTTGCTGCAAGGGGTTGTCGTTAAACAGCTTCAGCGTCAGGCGCAGCGGAAAATGGCGACCGATTTGTTGTTGGCTCAGTTGGATAAAATTGGTGTCCGGACGGAATCGCTCGATGCCCTAATTGAAGATATTGCAACGGGCGCTCAGTTTACTGACACTCAGAAAAACCTGTTCAAGGGACCTGAAATTTCTGAACTGATTGCCGATGCTGAGTCTCGGGCATTGAGTTATCAGCCTCCGACTACTCCAAAGGTAAAAATTCCTACGGCAAACGGAGGGGTTGAAGAACAAAAATTAGGCAAGGAACTCTCACAAATTCAGAAATCGGCGCGGCTTGATTTCGTTGAGGGCCGTTTTCTTGAGGCTGAACAGGGATACGAGCAGTATCTCAAATACCGCCCGAACAATGTGCCGTGCCTCTGCAACTTGGCTTTAGTGAACATCACCGTGAAGCGTTACGATGAAGCTCAAGAGCATCTCAAGAAAGCGATTGAAATCGATGGCAATTCTGGTGCGGCTCATTATTTGCTGGGACGCACCTACTTCGTTCAAGGTCGTCACGATGATGCCCTGACGAGTCTGGAAACTGGATTGACCCATGATCCGAAAAATCCAAAGGCTCACAATTGCGTTGGAGT
>ERZ887942.299-NODE-299-length-41595-cov-47.750096_pt1 | contig 41595 bp, 30 predicted proteins | sample MGYA00521099_ERZ887942 | MGnify/ENA primary metagenome ERZ887942 (study PRJEB32303, sample SAMEA104408605) | aquatic metagenome | biome: Brackish water; feature: Pelagic; material: water | place: Baltic Sea | collected 2014-06-07T06:48:00 | depth 16,251 m ... | reverse complement strand
GAAATCGTCGCCTGAAACAACTTCTCTGAACACAACATTTGACAGTAACTCCTTCTATTTGTCCCTGCCTCGCACCGAAAGCGTGTTGTGCCGGAATAAAGCTAATTGAATTGCCGCGTTTTATCGATGTACTCCGGGATATTCCAATTGCACCGAATTGGCCCAGCGGGCGAAATAGCTTGTCTGCGTTAACGCAAATGAGTGCGGGGTTTGGTGAGGATCCGATGAGTTTGATGCCGAAGTATTTGGTATCAAACGCTCAGAACCAGCAGGTCAGTTATTGCTGTCAGCAAATAGCAGCAGCGTTTACAGCCATTGTTATTCGCGTTCAGGGTCGGCCGATTTTTCGCCACCTTAGCCGCATCGCCATTCATACCTTGCTCAGGGTTAGCAAATGCCACGCTCCGCTACAGCGTTAGGAATCCACAATGACATTATTATTTCTTCAGGCAGCACAGAATTCCCCGATGGTTGGTACTCAGACCCAACTCAGCTAACAAATTGGCAGGAGCAACTTGTCGTTAGCTGTTTGGCCATCCGCCAGCAATTGTTCGAAATCAAGAATGAACTCACCGAAGCCGAATCATTCAGCAACAACGTTTCTTCGCATTCCCTGCGTCTTGTATGCGCCAGTTCAGCGTAAAACGTTTTGCCGAATTTCGAACGTATCTTCACTGCTCCCTGCAATGTCGACGACGATTTACTTCAGTGGTGATAGTAACTGCGCGTGACATGACATCAATGATGACGCAAATCACATTTCAGGTGACGGTCGCTGGTGTTCACTTCACGTTTGAAATGTTCTTTACGCAAAGAACGAGTGTACAGCTTCACCTTTGACAAGTTCTCGCGGCTGATTCAGGTGGTTATAGACAATCGTTTCCGGATCAATGCCAAACGAGTGGTAGATCGAAGCCAAAAGTTCCTGAGGATGAACGGGATCTTCAAGTGGCGAAGAAGCTGTTTTGTCTGACTTACCATGCACGTTTCCACGTTTGACGCCTGCCCCGGCGATAATTCCGGTATAACAGTACGGCCAGTGATCTCGACCATCATCGCTGTTGCCGTTGCCGGAAGTACTGACTCCTCGCTCCGGGCTGCGTCCGAATTCTCCCACGACGACAACCAGGGTTTCATCCAGAAGTCCTCGCTCGTCAAGGTCTGAAATCAGTCCGGAAATTGCTCCATCCAGCATCGGAGCGGACTGGTCTTTCATGCGTTTTGACAGGCCAACGTGATGATCCCAGGAATGATTGTCTGAGTTGGCAACCTTGGGCCAGACAACTTCGACAACGCGGGTACCAGCTTCTACAAGGCGTCGGGCCAGTAGGCACGAATCGCCAAATGTGTTGCGTCCGTATTGTTCGCGCATTGCGTGGCTTTCTGAACCAAGGTCGAATGCTTCGCGTGCGCGACCAGAGACAATCAGGTCGAGTGCTCGATCGTAGTATTGATTCAAATTCAGATCTTTCACTGCTTCTTCGATCTTTGGCATGCCTGCATTGATGGTGTTTCGCAGGCTGGCTCTTCGGTTCAATCGAACTGAAAACACTTCCGGGCGCAGTTTCAGGTCATCGATTTTGATGCGAGTCATCTTTTTCATGTCCATGTCATCGCCGGTGGGATACAGCGTGTATGGATCGTAGGCTTTGCCAAGAAAGCCGGCTGTGCCGCCCTTCCCCACCACATTGCTTTCCTGCAGCGGGCGCGGCAGCATTACAAACGGCAGCATTGGTTCTTCCAGTGGTCGTAGACGCACGATGTTTGAACCGAAGTTTGGGAAGTCCTTGGGGCTGGGGGGTTCCAACTGTCCTGAGGGGCTGACCTTGTCGGTGGTGTACCCCGTCATCATCTGGTATATGGCGGCTGTGTGGTTGAACAGACCGTTGGGCGTGTAGCTCATCGAGCGGATCATCGTGAATTTGTCGTTGATCTGAGCGAGCTTCGGCAGGTTTTCTGTAAACTGAGTGCCTGGTATCTTTGTGGAAATGTTACTGAAAACGCTTTTTACGTTGTCAGGAACGTTTTCTTTTGGGTCCCACAGGTCAAGGTGTGAGGGGCCACCCTGCAGATAGCACATGATGACGCTTTTTGCTTTTCCCCAGCCCGGGCCACCGGAAATGTCTGAGTTGCCCTTTGTATTGCTTGCGGCACCAGCAGCCGCGCTGGCAGATTGAAGTTGCAGCATGTTGGCCAGCGAAAGTCCCAGCATGCTGGAACCGCCAACCTGCAGGATGTCTCGACGAGTACGTCCAAGTCCGCGATCACAAACGTCTTTGCCAGCTTCACCTTTGATATGCAGCATTGGGATCTTCCTTTGAGTTTGGCTGAATGAGCCTGAGATGTCGTGTTCTAAATTGTAATTCTGAAGCTGGAAATAGATAGACCGTGTCGTTGGGCTGCGCCCTGCTTTTTCTGTGTTGTCAGAGATTCCTGAAGCAGCCCTTTGGTGCATCAGAATTCAGACTGGGAATTGCCGTTTAACGACGGGGACTAGTGATTGAACAGGAAGGCGGGATTGTTGATTAAGGCCCATGCAAGGTCTTGAGCCATCGTTAGTCTTTTTGCGTCTTGCTGTTTCGTACTGAATTCCACATCAGCCAGCATTCGAACAAGTTTCGTGTCTTCCGGCACCGGCTGACTTGCGATGGCGATTCTTTCTTTTCGAGTAGTAACTCCCGGATCTTCCGAAAGTGGTTTTCCTGCGTCATTCAGCGCTGTTGTCTTCGCAGCCAGATTTGCATCTGACTTCTCAAACCACGCCAACAGAGTTGCCTTCTGTTCATCTGAACGCATGTCTTCGGCGATGGTGGCCATTGCGTTGAGGCTTTCGGGCAGGCTAAGCCCTGGAGCCTTCTGCGTGGTGGCGGAAATGCGGAACCGTCCCAACAGGTGCTCTTTCGCGTTATGGTTTTGATGGATGACAAATTTCAAGACGACTCCGCCATCCTGGCCGACTGGTGCCTTTGTTTCAAATGTGGCCCAGTGCGTAACGCCTCCAGCGTTTGCGACGGCCCATGCATTTTGGTTTCCTGCGTTGCCATCAATAGCTGCTGCAATATTGAATCCACTTTGCAGGAAGTCAGCCTTCGCGTTTTGAAGTTCGACTTTCTTGAATTCGGTAGGTTTGTCAACGGTAGCTGACAGAACCTCAAATTCTGTGACAACAAAGTTGCCGTTTTCCGGAAGGCCGGGACCGTTTCCGTTTCGAGTCGTATCCTGCAGTGCCTCCACACGAAAAGCGGCAATGTCCTTCAGCGACGTCTTAACTGTCAGCGTATAGGCGCCCTGGTCTGCTTTGCCGGTGGCTTTTATGGAACGGTCATCAGCACGTTCAAGAGTGATACCCTTCGGAGCTTCCAGCGTTGCGGCTTCCAGCAGAAACCATTCAGTGTTGGATTTGTTCGCTGTCAGGAACGAGTTTGCGTGTTGTGGCAATTCTGCTTTGTACTTGTCAAAGTCAGCCTGCACTTGCGCCAGCTTTTCAACTCGCAGCTTTTCTTCTTCTGCCCGTCGTGGCGCAATTTCGGCTTCGTAAGCTGCAAGAGCTTCTTTGGCGGCGGCAATTTCGCCAGCACGAGCTGCTTCCAGACGGGGTTTCTCTTCTGCCCACCAGGCTTGACGATCGGACAACATTTTTGTGACTTGCTGATGGTCCGATTCAATCTGCGACATCGATTGAAGCACTGATTGAATTTCTGATTCGGAAGCTGGGCGATTGATGATTCGCATGAACAGTTCATCAATCAATTTGCTGTCATCAGTGATTTCTTTGGTAAGTGTGGCCAGAGCGTTTTCAGGATCGTCTAAGGCTGAGGCGACAGTCGGTCCGCCAATCAGGGCCATAATCGGTCCCAATTGCAGGTCGGCTGATCGTTCGCATTCGCAGGCACTTTCTCGAACCGGACGTCCCAGGTTGCCAAGAAAACCGTCTGCCAGGTCGACTCCCGCGTCGGGAATCGCGGAAGCGCGAGTTCCTTCTGGTACACCTGGAATTTTTGATTTGGAACCGACAACTCGGTAGATCGAATCATACAGCACTTCCGCCGGAAGTCGGCGAGCGATTGCGTGTGAGTAGTTTGTGGAATCGTCAATATTCCACTTGTTTGTTTCCAGCGATAGTTGGTAAGTGCGAGACGTGCAAATCAACTTCAGCACATGCCGCATGTTGAAGTTGCTCTTTACAAATTCATCCGTCAGGTAATTCAACAGTTCTGGATTTGTGGCGGGATTGCCAGCTCGCAGGTCATCAATCGGCTCACGAATTCCGACGCCCAGCAGATATCCCCACAAGCGGTTGACGTAACTTTTTGCGAAGTAGGCGTTGTCGGGGGATGTGATCCAGCCAGCCAGTTGTTCGCGTCGATTGGCTTCTTCCTTTGCATTGAAGTCGCAGCTGTAGGGAAACAATGGTTGAGTAACAGAGCCTGTTCGTTCGTGTGTGACTTCTCCGTCATTCTTTTCGAAGACAATTTCGTAAAACGGCTTTGCTCCTTCCACCGCTGTTCCGCCGATCTTTTTGTCGCCGCTGGCAGGATCTGCTTTCAGGCCGACTCGAGCAAAATAGGCAGCCGTTTGGTAGTACTGATCCTGAGTCCATTTTTCGAATGGATGGTCGTGGCATTTGTTACAGTTGAATCGCACACCCAGAAACAGGTGAGTCGTGTTTTCCATGATCTCCGCGGGTTCCCGAAGAATTTTGTAGTACGACGCGGCCGGATTCTCTTTGTTGGAGCCATCAGCCGTGATGACTTTGCGGACGAAGTCGTCGTATGGAGTATTTGCGTCTACTTCTGTTCGGATCCATTCGCGGAATGCTTTTGAGCCTTCCGGTCCAAGAAATTTTCGGTTGACCTGCAACAGGTCCGCCCACTTGTTGGTCCAGTAATCAACGAAGTCTGCCTGTCCGATCAGCCCATCGACAACGGCGGCTCGTTTGATGCGGGTGTCGCGATTGTCGGCCAGAAAGGCTCGCACCTGATCCGCTGTTGGTGGCAATCCGGTGAGGTCCAGGTGGACTCGACGAATAAATTCCGTATCTGAACACAGTCCCGAAGGTTCGATCTTCATTCGTTCCCACTTGGCGGCAACCAGGTTGTCGATTTCGCTCCACGATTCAGGCTGTTTCCATTCGAACCCTTCTCGATCGCCCATCACTGTTAATGTTGTCGCGGCATATGCACCTTCAAAGCGAGCCAGAAGCGGGGCTTCACCGCGCCGCAAAGCTGTTGTCAGGCCCCACCGGTTTGTGACGGCAACGTCAGCGTTGCCCGAGTCGATAAAGGCTTCTCGAGTCACGTCTTTTGTGGAGCCGTCTGCATAGGTGGCAACGATTCGTAACTGCTGAGTGGAATTGAGTCTCTGAATCGTTGGGTTTTCGGGAGAGATCGCGATGGACGCGACCTTGGGGCGAGTTTGTTCAAGTTTAGCTCCACTAGCGATCCAACTGCGTACAATTTCGTAGTAGTTGCTGTCAGCTTTAAACAGTTGGCCGCCCACGTGAGGCACTGCGCCTGTGGCTTTAAGCAGCATCAGGCTTTGGGCGGGTGATGCCAGGTTTGTTCGGCGTCCCGCCAGATCGTCCGTGAAGGCTCGAGTGTCGAAGATTGGATCGTAGCCTCTTAATGAAAGCTTAAATCCGTTCTTGCCTTTTGCTGAACCGTGACAGGTGCCCTGATTGCAGCCAACACGTGCTAAAACAGGATTAACGTCCGTGATAAAGTCAGCGACAAACGGGGAGCCGATTTCAGAGACGGACACGGAAACGTCAGACGAAATACCCTGAAGCTGAACGACCAGTTTGGAACTTCCATCGGCCTTTGCTCGCACAAAGCCGGATCGCGTGATTTCAATCAAACCGTCCGTGTGCTGCAGTTTGGCCAATCGAGTGACGTCGATCACCTCACCCGTGCTTAGCGTGGCGGAAATCAGAAGTTGTGTATAGTCGAACGCATTGTGAAGGTTGATGGCCGCTGGTTGCACATTTAGCGAGGCAATGGTGACGCCATCCGGTAATGCCTCGGGCTGAATCAGCGGCGAATCGCTCCACGAAAGTTTAGTTGCTGCGATTGAAGGTCCGGTGCCACCCTCACTGCCAACCGGAGCGGCAGCAAAGCTGGCGATGGGACCGCCCGTTTCTGTGTCCAGCAGGCGAATGGTTCCGTCTCCGCCAGCGATGGCAACCTGACGTCCGTTCGGATGGAAGGCGACCGTGTACAAAGGTGTCTCGTCGATCTTTACGTTACTGATTCGAGCGATATCTCTTGAACGATATTCGTCAAGTTTCTTTTGTTCCGCTTCTTTCCGATCGCGCACCCGTTTTGCACTGATCGCCTTCAGGTCGTCCGGCAGGTTTGTGTCGAACTCATAGCTATAAACGGCCAGTTCGCCCTTTCCATCCAGTGAACTTACGGCAGCAATTCGTTTTCCGTCGCGGCTGACGGCGACGCCGAACACGCGACCGGTCATTGGTTGCAGCGTCTTAATCAGGTTCGAGTCGTCGCCGATTTTTCGGGCGGTAATGCGGAATGCGCGATACACTTTGGGAACACCGTCGGCTCCACCGACAACAATTTCGTCACGTTCTGGGTGGCGGGCGATTGCGTTGACTCCGCCCTTTAGAGCTCCCGGAGTGATGGATGTGACGTTGTCGATAAATCGATTGGTTTCAACTTCTGTCAGCTTTACTGTCATGTCGCGGGAAACGGACAGCACGTGGGACGATTCTCTTTCTGTGGTGAAAACAGTGTCGCGAACCCAGTCGCTGTGCGCACCCTGAAACAGCACCTGTTCGCCGGTCTCTGCATCGATCGCTCTCACCGAATTGTCAGAACAGCCGAAGGCAATCAGCTTTCCGTCGGGAGACCAACTGGCACCATAAACTGTGTCATAGGTAACGGTGTGTGAAATCAGTAATGAGCGTTGATCGACGTCCCATACTTGAACTTCGCCAAGTCGTCCCGGTTGCCCACCGGTGACAGCAAGTCGTTTTCCGTCGGGCGAAAATCGAACAGATTCGATGCGTTCTGAAAGTCCGATCAGTCGGTCGGCGATACCTGAACCATCGGCTTTGTGTAGCAATACTTCATTGAACCCGGCAACTGCCAGAAGTTCGCCGTTGGGAGCGAAATCCATAGATGTGACGACTGGCGGAAGGGAGTAAACTGGCGGGTTCTCGCGGCTGTACCTCACCTTTGCGGAAGCAGGCGTATCGTCTTTGGCTCCTTCGGAGATCCATTTTCGGATCACTTCGATTTCGACATCAGACAATGGCTTGCCTTTGGGCGGCATGGCGGCGGTGCCATCCGTTGGTGTGATCTGCGCGATCAGGTTGCTGTCGTTTGGGTGACCCGCGACAATCGCTTTTTCTCCACTTTCACCACCGTTAAGAAAAGTGGTGAAGTCAGTCATTACAAAGTCGCCGCCGGCTTTGGCGGGTTGGTGACACCCGTGGCAGTTCGCCTGCAGGATCGGCGCGACTTGCTTATGGAAACTGATTTGTTCTGTGGTGTTCGACTCGTCTGCAAATGCAAACGACGTGACAAGCAGAAGCGAAAACGCGGGAAGCAGGCAATGCGATTTCATGGTGGCAAGCATTCAATTGCGATGGATCTGAAACTACCGGAAAACCGTCGATGAGTGATGTTTGCGAATTTCCAATTTCCCGTCCACTCTAATGCCGATCATTAGGTCACACGACCACAGCCAGCGGCGAAGGGGATTGGAAATGCGGACGGACATCACGTTTCAGCTGATTAGCTTAAACGACTGCAATACGGAGGATTTACGGTAGGATGATTGAGGTGGGTAACCATACGACTCTAACACTCACAGCAACGGGAAGCAAGTTTCCGAATGCTGATTGTGAGGTCGGAAGTCTCAGGGAGGCTGCACAGAATCCTTTGATTCACGCTGAATCGCTGCATTCGATGCAGGAAAAGCTGCGTTCTTGCAGCTTTTTGAGCTTTCAAGCCGCGAATTCGTGAAGGAATCGTTCCAGGCGACTGCCCTGCAGGTCTGCGGCAATTTCTTCAGCGATATATCGGTCAAGGCCCTGCTTCCATTGGTTAACCTGCGAGCCATTCTTGAAGACGGAATAATAGCTGCGACTGTGGCGGTTGCCGCTGCCGGAAACGAAGTCTTCAACTTGCGGCGTTATTTCCAGTCCGGCCGATCCAAGCATCTGTTCAGTTGCAATTTGTCGGTTTGTCAGCATTTGGTCATAGTGAATCAGTGTGACGCGTTTGGGAAATTGTTCAACCAGATCAAGATACAGGTTGGCCACTTCCTTCCATTTGTAGTACCCGAAATAGTCTTGTGGCCCCGAATTTTTGCAGCCACCAAATCGCCATTCATGACGCAGTTCCGCGCCGACAGGAAACTCTTTCGGGTTCTGGCTCCACGAATGAATCACAGCACACGGATGCCGAACGATGGCGACAACGTGCAGCTGAGGTACTTTTCGCAGCATTGGTTCAATCACACTTTGGTACCGGTTTTCTTTAAAGGCAAGTACGTCGCTGAATTGTGATTTACTGAAAGCGGGGTAGTCCCCGCTGCCAACTTTGTCGCGTTGTGCCAGAAAGTCTGTTTCCGTATCCCACAGGTCATTTAGAAACTGCTGGTGTTCGGCATCTGTTGAATCCTCATTGACTCGGCTTTTGAATTCATAAGAAAACAGCGGCTGAAAACGATACCGCACGTTCTGGTGGCTATTGAAAATCTGCCCGATCCAGCTTGTGCCACTTCTGGCAACACCGGCAATCCAAACGACTTTTCGAAATTTCATTTCACGCACCTGAAATCAAATCGAAACCACGAATAGATATGATCGTCAGGTTGAGGGAGACATTCCTGACTGCTGAAGCCAACGGACGATGCAAGATGCGATAGCCAGCTGGAATCGAACCACGTGCCCACGATCGGTCGCCCGGCCTTGAGGTTCTTAAAGTACGCTTGACGTCGTTCTGTTGTATTAAAGAAGTTCCATTGGCGATCCACATCTGGAATGTCGCCAACAAATAGCACTCCGCCTGGCTTCAACCACCTATGCAGGTTTTCGAACAGGTTAGTCGTTTCTGCCAGAGTGAGGTACTGCAATGCGGCGTAACACACGATGCGATCAAAATGGGCAGTTGGAAACTCAACCGTTCTCATGTCGGCTGTCAGGATATCGATGTTGTTCCTGCGTTTGGACGCGGCTTGCAGCAGTTCCGGCGAGATATCTACCACGGTTACCTGATGGCAATGAGCGGCTATTTCTGAAGCGACAAGTCCGTTTCCGCCGCACAAATCCAACGTGTCGTGTTCTGGAGACAGATCCAGCTGCGAAATGATGTAGGACAGTGTGGAATGCCATTCGGCCTCCTGAATCGGCTTCTGCTTCAGTGTACGCAGGACTTGTGTTTGAGGATCCGCCATGGCGGAAGTTCGTGCGTGAGTCTGCCAGAATGTTGTCCAGTAATCGTTTGTCACCTGTCGTCCTCAATCGTGCGAATCGCGTCGATGATTCGTTGCATTTCATTGCATCCGTAGCGATGGTCAACGGGAAGTGGGATCAACGAACAGGAATATTCCAAAGCGATGGGACAGTCTGTCTGTGGTCGATTAAGTACGTTCTGCCACAGTTGAGGTGCGAAGATCTGGAGTTGATGGAGATCGGCATGCTTGAGTCCCTTCCGCGATAGGTAAGGGTAAGCAAAGGGAGCTTCCTGATCTGTTGCGCAAACGGAGAACGCGTTTCGGTTGTGAAGGGCTGCTGCCAACTGCTGAAAGTTGCTCTTGCGTTGTTGCGCCACCTGCAGAAATGGAATCGTGCTCAGCATGGCTCTGGAGTAGTCTGACATCTGCCGAATGCAGCACGGAAGACTGTTTTCATAGCGCTGAAATTCCGCGAATGCTTCGTCCTGTTTTCCATGAAGTCGGTGCAGGCCATGCAGCAACGATATGTTTGTGAACTTTGTCGCTGAATCTGGAACGACATCGCTGCTGTCGATGCCAAGTGGGACGTGCAAAAAGGCACCATCTGGCACGCCGAAGTATTTTCGAGCCGACGTGAAGCTCCACGAAGATGTGGCACTGTCTTCGTGAAAGAAGTCGTGAGTGTTGTCGACGATTAGCTGAGTTCCCAATCGGTCAGACCATTGTTCGATCAGCTCTCTCTTAAGTCCGAAGTAGTTCGTCACCAGGACGCATTCGTTTGCCGCAGGCCTGGGGATGGCGAGCGGTTGCAGATTTCGATCGGTCCTGTAAAGCACACATTCGATGTCCAGCATTTGCAGCGGCTGCAGCACCGCGTCGCACGTGTAGTGAGGCACATAGCATCTGACTGGTTGCATGAACTCGAGCGCAGCAAGAAGGCAGGAACGCCCCGTCGAAAGCTTTAGTGCTCGGCGGTGGATCGCGATGGGCTTGCGAGGCAGTTCCAGTTCAAAAAAGCCGCCAATCGGGGAAAGCGTGTTGTCGATTATGTTGTTCACTTGGCAGTTCCGTTCTGCCTTTCATCGTTGCAGCAAAGTTGACAGGTTCTGCTAAGGTTGGACGTGGTTCACTGTGCTGTTGTACTCAGAACTCTGTGTGCTAAGTGCCGCGTAACAAGTTGATCGGTCGAATGCGGTTCGTGAACCAGAGTTTTGCTTCCGGCTGAATTGTCCAGGGGGTGCCGGTTGGCGTTTGGGGCTTGGATTATTTGTCGCAGGTGCGGTGCCTGCTGCTTAATGGACGTCAACAATTCGGAGATGCGTTTAATTTCCAATTCGTTTACAGTGCCACCCGTTGGTAGCTGCATTATAGTCGTCAACAGACCTTCTGTGGTTTGAAGTTTGACCGGTGTGTGAATCGGGTTGCCTGCATACGGCGGGGCGTTGTGGCAGCCAGGCGAAAAGTATGCTCGAGCGAATACGCCCTCTGTTCGAAGAATCAGCACAATTTCGTCACGCGATAAGCCAAAACGATTCTCGTCCACGCGGATGACCACGTAGTTCCCATTTGAAGAATGTTTCTCTGAAGGAAGACACACAGTCAGACCGTTGATGTGCTGAAGATGCAATTGGTAAAGGGCGAGATTGTTGGCGTTATGCCGAATCAACTGAGGTACCGTTTCAAGAGACGTGAGTCCGGCAGCGGCTGACAGTTCCGACATTTTGGCGTTGATTCCAAGGCTTTCAATTTGAGTCAGTCCTGTGATCCCAAAGTTTCTCATCAGGCGGCAGCGTTCTGCGATGGTGTCATTGTTGGTGACAACCGCGCCCCCTTCGACACTGTGCATCACTTTGGTTGCATGAAAGCTGAACGCTTCTGCGTCGCCCAGTGAACCGATCGGTCGCATGCCGTATGAACACCCAAAACCATGGCTGGCGTCAAATAACAGTTTCAAATCGTGTTGATGGGCTAATAAGCTTAGTTCATCAACATCGCACGGGTTGCCCCACAAGTGGACTCCCAAAATGGCGGATGTACGCTGCGTTATGCAGCGTTCAACTGAATCTGGTTGTAGCGTATGCGTTTCAGGATCGATGTCTGCAAACACTGGTGTCAGACCAATCCACTGCAAGGCGTGAGCCGTCGCAATGAAAGTCATCGACGGGATAATGACTTCGCCCGAAAGGTTGCATGCCATGATCATGATCTGCAAGGCTGCGGTACCATTACAGACGGCCACAACGTGCTTGACGTCAAGCCATTCTGCAATTTGCCTTTCGAACTCAGCAACCATGGGCCCGCCGTTGGTCAGATGACCGCTATCCAGAACGGCTTCGATTTTCGCAAGAAAGCTTTCTCGTGGAAGTTCGTTCGGGCGACCAACAACCAGTGGTGCTGTGAATTCGGGAACGCCACCACACACTGCGAAGTCGGTGAAACTCTGTTTCATGGCAGTACCCTGTCTATTGGGCCCGGCGCTTCAGTGACATTGTTGTTCTGAAGGAACATTTGCCAAACTGTGCGATACGTTGCTTCGATATCTTTTGCGAAACGGGTCGCGTCACACACCGACGTTTGCATGGCGCCTCGCAGTGTTGAGCGGATTTCGGTTAGCTGTTTTGGTGCGGAAGCTAATTGCTTTACGATCTGCAGATATTGTTCGGGGGTCCTGGCAGTCAATTCCGGAAAGCCACAATTGTGCAGTAGCGAAGCCGTCGCTCGGCAAACCGGGCGATCGCCAATGATGGCGGGTACCGGGACTCCCATCCACATGGCGTCGTGAGCGATTGTGCCGCTACCCCACGGAAACACATCCAGAAGAATGTCAATTTTCGAATACACTTCCAGGTAGTTAGCGGGCATTTCCCAGCCAAAATCCAGACGATTGATATCGATGCCCGCTTCAATGGCTGAGTGCCGAACCTGCGCACGAAGCGATTCGCTTTTCAGCACGTCTCGAAACATAAACAGCCTGGCATTCGGCTGTGATTGCATCACTCGTGACCACAACTGCCATGTTGCTGGAGAAATCTTTTCAATGCGGTGTGTGGCCCCAAGCGTGACGAATCCGTTCGTCAACATCGGGAGCGCGGAAACCTCTACGGCGGCAGGCATTCCATAGCAGCAGGCTCCGTTAGGCAGGCGAATGGGCGTTTCGGTGAACAGGTCGGAGTCTGACAGTGGTGTGCGAATGGCGTCTGTCAGGAAGTAGTCAATTCGCGTCAAGCCGGTTGTGCTGGGATAGCCCAGAAATGAAATTTGCACTGGTGCTGGCTTCATGGCAAACACGGGCAATCGGTTGCCGCCGGTGTGACCTGACAGGTCAACAAGTATGTCAATCTGATCGTGTTGGATTTGTTCCGCCAGTGCGATGTCAGACAAAGCCGACGTTTTACGCCACCCGGTGCATAGTTTCTTTACCCGCTCTGTAGCGGCATCTTCTGTGATGACTTCTGAATAGCAATAGAACGGGAATTGAGTTTGATTCTGCGATTCCAGCAATGGCATTAGAAAACGCATCGTTGCATGCTGGCGAAAGTCTGCAGAAACGTAGCCGATTCGCAAAGGACGTTCGTAGCGAACGTCCTTCGCGTTTGGAGGCAGCGGCAACCTGGAAGTCGCGGCTTCGATGTTTTGCCCCCACGCTGCGTGTCGTTGAACGACGTCTGTCATCTTCAGCAGCGGGCTAAGCGAAACACTGTACAAATAGCTGCTTTGGTATCGTTGGTCCGCTGGGTTTAGTTCGGCTGCCAGCAAATGTGCTTCCAGTGCTTCTTCCCAATGTCCGATCTGCTGCAATGCTCTACCCAGACCGGCCACTGCTGCTGGGCGAGCGGAATCTTTTTCAATCGCTTTTTGTGAGGCCTCAATTGCCTCAGTCACAAGACCCTGGTCGAGCAACAGGTTGGCTTTGTTAATTTGAATTTCGCACGAATCCGGCAAATGTTGTTCTGCCCACAACAACATTTGCATTGCAGTATCGGGGTCACCCAGTTGTTTACATGCAGTGCTTAAGTTCAGGATCGCTTCTGGCAGTTCAGGACAAAGCTCCAAAGCGCTAGTCAGGGCATCAACAGCTTCGGCAGGTCGCCCAAGGTCAACCAATACAGCTCCGAGATTGCAGAGCGACGTGGCATCTTTTCTGAGTCGCACTGCCTTTTGGTATGAAATCAGCGAATCAGCATACCGTCGCTGTTGACGCAATGCGGTTCCCAGGTGAGACCATGCGTCGGCGTGGGTTGGTTGGCGGTGCAACAGTGGAAGGCAAACTAACTCGGCTTCCTCGCTCCGACGCTGGCCGAGAAGTATCGAAGCGAGATTTGCCTGGAATTCAGCATTGTTTGGTGAGAGTTCAATGGCGTGACGAATCATTGATTCTGCTTTGGCGTCGTCTCCTGATTGATGAGCAGCGATGCCCGATAGGTGCCACGCATCAGAGTTTGCCGGATTATGTTTCAGGATACGTGCGTACATTCCCAATGCCGTCGAAAGCTCACCAGACTGATGATGCTTGACTGCATTGCGAAGCGTTTTGGGATGTATGCTGGAACTCAACGGTGTGTCTCGCTGTTCGTAACGTCGCAGGCTTTGAGTTTCGCGGCGATCGGATGTGAAGTAGCTGACGACAGCCGACCACGGTTTATGCTGGCCATTGCCGGAAGTCAGCCAGCGTTTTGTTCAAAGCTGTCTGTGATATTCAGCGCAATACGCCGCCTTACCTGCTCTTGAATCATCGACTTGATCTGCCATCCGGATTGGCTTTTCTGTTGCGCTACAGGTTTTCACCCAGTTGATCGGATCGCAAATCTGGATGCGCCAGCACGTTTCCATTCAGCCGCAGCATCGCAGATCTGTTCCATCTGCTGTTCGGTGAGGTGATCGGAAATCGGGAACGCAAGAGTATGCTGTTCCAGCCATAGGGCATCTTCAATATCGATCGTGTCTTGCCGCTGTTTCAAGTGTTCATGCACTGGCCAGTGAATGGACGTGAAGATCTGACGATCCGCCAGGAAATGACGGAACGAATTGCGTTCGTCTTCTGAATCGAACCTGCGACCATGCAGCAGCGGTGCTTCGTTGTTAGCGAATTTCACTAATGCATTGCCGGTGGCTAGATTCTCGTTTAGATACGAATTGTTTGCTCGACGGCGATCAGCGGCCAATTGTGGTTGAGTCTTCAGAATCACTGCCAGCGACTGACTGGAAATGTCGGAGATGCGGAATTCTCTGTCCAGCATGTTTTCCGCTTCACGAAGATCGGTCCAATGATTCGCGGCTAAACGCAGCCATGCGTCAGGGTGAGCGTCTGATTCGTATTTGGGGTTGAACAGGCCGTCAATAAATCCACCATCCGCAACACGATACGCCTTTCTTAGGCTTCCAAAACGGTAGAAGTTTCGTCCGTCGGAGCCAGGACGTAATCGCTGATCTGTTGGTGAAAGCGGTGATTCTGTCAGTGGGCAGTGAGACCAATCTTCAAGCACTGTTGCGGATATGGATTCCACCGGTGCGGAGCTTTTGTGTCCAAAATAGTGAACATCCACGATTGCGTCATCGGCATTGGATGACACCGGGTAAGTTTTGTTCAACGTTCGTGAAACTGAGTAAAAATCGAGTTGGATGTTTGGGAAACGTTGAACAACAACATCCACAAGCGACCAGCAAATGAAGGTTGGAAGAATAACGCGGCGAGGTCTGATTGCGTCCTTTAGTAGCCAGGCAAAAGCGGCTCGTCCCGAACTAAACCAGGTGCGACTGTCTGTCAGCGGCGGCAGCCGACTGGCAATTGGCAGGGCCGCAGTGCGATTGGGGGCCGGCTTCTGGCTGCTGTGTTTATGTTGAGCCTCCGACGTTTCCGATCGAAGATTCCTGATGATTCCTTGAGCTTTGTTGATCAGGCTGCCAGCCGGAATCTTTCGGAAATCACCTTGCAGTTCCGCCTGCAACTGCTGGTCTTTCAAGATTCGATAGCTGAAAAGCCATTGGGCGAAATAGCCGACCTGAGGATCTGACACGACATCAAAGTCAGGTTCCAGTGACTGCTTTAGATAGCAATACACATCGTTGTTGGTCGCAGGAAAACTTGGCATAGTGTGTTGAATGTTTCAGGCGTCAGGCAGCCACAAGTTCGTAATCAGCAATCATTTCGCGCACTCGCTCCGTACTGTTCCACATTATGGCATCGATGATTGATAGTCCGGGAAGAAACTGTTCGCGCCCCTGCTCGTAGGCTGGTAACGCTGGTTGCAGAAACTTCAGCAAGATTTTCGCCTGTTCGAATTCTTCGACGTTGAAGATGCTTCTTCCGCCTGGCGGGTTGATGTATTCAGCGGCACTTACTGACTGACTTGTCTTCAGCGCCCAATCGCCCGCATGACTTATGCTGGGCAGGTTCAGATGCATGTTGGAAAAGGTTTGTTGGTGAAACGGCAGGTCCAGATGTTCGCAACAGCAACTTAAACAATGCACCAGTAAGTCAGACAGATTTTGTGTGGGGAAGGTCAGTGTGTTTTGCAGGAACGAGATCGTCTTCTGATAGTGCGGTGCTTTGCGGATTCGGTAAGCATCCAGGCTGTTAAACAGATCACGCTGCCATTCAGACCGCGTTGCAATTCGAATTTCGTTGATCGGCGTGGCCGAATCGCAGTTGGCAATTGGAACGCGAGCGTACTTCCAACCGACTGTTCCGGTACTTAAAACTCGATTTCGATTCACCCAGCCTCGACGAATGTATTGAGGCGTGTCGAACACGATCCAGCAATCGGTGGCGTGAATCAGTGAAAAGTACCCGAGGTATGGAAAAAAGTAGGGCTGCATCATTCCGAGCCGCATGGTGTTGCTCCTCTTCCGATGCGCGGACGGGCTGCTTTTGTTTCGCTGGTTTCCGGTGAACCGCTCAAACACGATCGTTTTTATTAGAAGAACGGCGACTTAGAAGCGGCGATGAAGTCGAAAGCGATGCGATGAATAAGTTTGCGCCGAGTTACAGGAAAACCCCCACTTGTCGTTGGCGGAATTCTGCGGAAGGCTGGCCTGCGCGGGCGGCTTTACTGCAGTTTCGTCGCGGCTGCTTCAATACTGAGTCGCGTTATGTCGCAAGCTGCAAAGGCGGTGTGCTGCGGTATTGTTGTTGCTTTGGATAGGTTTGCGATTGTTGGGACGTAGTAAGAGCGAAACACCGGAGTTTCTTTCGCAAACTCAGTCCAACCACCCGTGTTCATATCTGAAAACCGAATTCGGTAAGCGCACTCCGGCAAAGACGTCTCGCTGCTTGATCCTTCCGTTGTGATCAACTGAACGACAGGCTACAACGGGGGACTCATTCCTGAGCATTCTGGAAGCAAGACGCCTGGATTCTGTTGTCGTCTGTTCAGAACAAGGCAAGCTAAATGGCTGAGTCAGATACAAACGTCAATCCGTATGCGGCCCCGGGTGCTCATGCGTCGAGTGGTGACTACGTCTCACTGGCAGAACCACAGGACAAAAGTGTTCATGGTTGGTGGTTGTTGATGGTGGCTTTGAATATTCCGCTGCCGCTGTACTTTGGTGTTGGATGCACCAGTGGGCCAGGTAGTGCTGGCATGGGCTTTGGCATCGTGCTGATTGCAGTTGTCGGCCTGTTTGCTTGCAGCCGATTTCCGAGAACAATGGAGAGGTTGTGTTTAGGTTCAATGCTCACAGCTTTGGCGCAATTTTATCCGATTGCCCATATGTTTGTAGGAATGATGGCAATCGAAATAACTCGGTTGCTGTTCGGTTCAAGTGAATCCGGTATCGTCGTTCGTGGAATCTCGGCAACTACTTCAGTGACTGTTATGACCGGCACTGGGATCATCATACCAGCGTTGATTGCTGGAACTCTGATCGACCTGATCTTTCGCCCGTTTGAATCACCCGGGCGACCTCCGTGGCTTAAGGGGCGACGGAAGCAGGCCAATTTAAAAAGATGAGTCTTCCCGGCCTACGAGAAGTCAGAAATGTCCGCTGTGATGTTGAAGGACCGGCCGACACGGTTCAGTTCTTCAACAACTCTGTTCACATCGCAGTCGCGCGGAGCGGCGATTTTCAGGACCATTTCAAAGCCCTCACCGTTCCTTGTACGGACTGCTCGCATTCCGGAAATGTCAATGCGGTTCATGGCAATGGACGAGGACAACTGTCGCAGAATATCGGGCTTATTGTCTCCGCCCAGGCGTAGTGCATAGAACCGCAGTTCGGCCAGTGTTTCGTCTTTCTCAGCGTTACCTTCTTTTAGATTGATGTCGATGTCGAATGGGCGACCGGCATCGTGAAGGTGATCCCGAATAACGCCGGCCTCGATGTTGTCAGGAAACTCTGCAGAGAAAATCATGGTGAAGAAGCCGCGCACAACCGTTTGGCTGGCTTCTCTTAGGTCGGCCCCAAGTTCCGTCATGGCTTTGGTGACGGCCGACATAACGCCGACACGGTTTTCCGCAGTCATCGTGATGATGTATTCTTTAGCCATAGCAGAAAGTGCCCTTGGTTAGTGGCAGGGAATTGCCGAAGGGTTGGACGTGCAAAGTTCCACAACATGTCCGTCGGGATCTGTCAGGAAAACCTGCACGGCCCCATCAGGACGGGGCTTGGCGTCGTCAACCAATTGGATGCCTCGGCTTTTCAGGGCTTCAGCCGCAGCTGTTGCATCAGCGACTTCGAATGCAAAATGGTGATTGCGGCTGCTCTTCAACAGTACTTCAACAGGAAAACCTGCAGGCCCACTACGTTCGTGTTGTTCGATTAAGTGAATCAGCGTTGCGCCCGCCTGAAACCAGGCTCCGTTAAAGTCGAAAGCTGGTCTTGGCACTTCGATCATTCCCAGCAAACCAACGTAGAAGTCGCGACTGGCATCGACTGAGGCGACAACCAACGTGACGTGGTCTATGTGTTTGACTTGAATGGGGGAATCTGTGGCCATGGTTTTAGTCGTAAATAAATGCCGCGTGGTTTGGGAACCGTGGAACTCTATTGTTACCGAAAAACCTTTAGGAGACAATCAAACGCAAACGCCCGTGATAAATCACGGGCGTTTGAATGCAGTTGGAAATGGTCTGGTTTCACCTTGTCGCTGTTCGCCGGGGCAAACAGCGATTCTGAATTACGCAGCGTCGTATTCCGACAGTCGGTTTTTGGGCGTGAATTCAGCAGTATTGCTGTTTCGCAACGAGTATCGCATGTAATACGCGTCTTCCAGAGTGTCGTCGTAGTGATTGCGAAGAACCGACAGCGCCTGGAAATTGTTCTTGGCGAAGAACAACTGCGCGCTAAGGTTTGTTTCTCGCACTTCCAATACAATCTCGCGACGTCGCTGCTGAGACAGCTTGTCCACAAGGCGCTGGACCATTTGTTGGCCAATTCCCTGGCGTCTCATTTTAGGTGAGACGGCGAAGTTCAAAATTCGCAGCATCGACTGGTGCAGTTCGTAGATCATGAAACCTACAATCTGGTGATCCAGTTCTGCCACGGTTCCGATGCAGTTGCGTTGCCGCAGACAGCTCAGAAATTCTTCTTCGGTCCATGGAAATTCGAAGCTGGAACGTTCAATTTCCATAACTTCATCCATGTCACGGCGAATCAGCCAGCGAATTTGCGTCCTTAGAGCAACGTCGTCGCCCTTGGTTTCGCCTGTATTATCAGTTTTCGTTCGCTTCAACTCCATCACGGCCTCCATGCCGACGTGTATTGAAGATAAGTTGCGTCAAGCCGTCGTGCAGAAGCAACAGAATAAACCCATCCATAATGATCGGCACGACGTTACCAGATCTGCCACCCGGTCGTCTATCCTAAATCTTCAGGAAGATATTTTCCGGCGACGGATCTGACCATAAGCTCAGAAGTGTTGCAGATTCTGCCGCTGTCGTCCAGATCCTGTAAGTTTTGCGGGTCGGTTGTGTCGTCGCCACAAAATTGGATACTGTCCGCGTCAGTGATTTTTCAATCGGGTTAACATTCCGGGACAACGATTGCTACGAATTGAACGAGTTGTAGAATTTCTGGATTAGGTGTCTGAGTTTTCAGTGTCTGAATGGTGTGGATTTGATCAACGGGACTCAAATGAGGCTGGACTGCGATATTTGTATGTCGAAAACTGCTGAGTCACCGATGAAAATTCAGTGTTGTAAGGGACCTTCGATTGGTCGATTTACCCCGAGAAAAACAGCGGTTTTGTTGTTTTTTTCCGTGATCCTGAATGCCCCCCCCCTAGTTGCTCAGGAATCGACTAAGGCTGTCAAGTCTGACACAGCACCTGATACCTCCATCAGCGGTGTGGTGAATTCCACCGAAGTTTCTTCGGCGGAGCAACATGCGCAGTCGAAGGTTGAACCTTCCGCGAAAAAGCCTGACTCCAAGCCGGCGGAATCGGCTGCTGCGGCGGGCGGTCAGGATCAACGAATCGACATGCTTGGCACCGATTTGACTCGCAACTGGAAAGCTTTCAGTTCAAAGCCGGGACTAGCTTTTAGCGATGTCTGGAAGCTGGTGAGCGTTGAAAACGAGCGTCATTTGATTTGCGTGGGGGAGCCCAAGGGATTCCTTTACAGTGTGCAGAGGTTTGATAACTTCGAATTGACGTTTGAATGGAAGTATTCGTCAGATCCAAGTGGCAATAGCGGCGTGTTGGTGTTTACCAACGAAGAGCCGCGTTTGTGGCCGACTTCGATGCAAATTCAGCTACACCAGCCAAGAGCAGGATCTATCTTTCCCAGCGGCGATGCCACCAGTGATAGTACGACTGAGGCGACGGATCTGGCTCTGGAAATTGGCAAGTGGAATACCTGCCGAGTGATCGCGATTGGTGGACGCGTATCGGTTGAAATAAACGGCAAGCCGGCCGGTGAAGTTTCGGGCTGCAAACCGTCAATTGGCAGCATTGCTTTGCAGAGCGAAGGTTCTGAAACTCACTTTCGCAGGATGTTTCTTAAGAAACTGGCAGCGACAACTGAACCCGTTCCGTCGTCCGAACAGACTGCTTCGGCTTTAGGCGACGGTGTTCCTGTAGATTCTGCGAAGAAGCCAGAGCAGAAGCCTGCGGAAGGCGAATAATGCATTTTGCAGATTGCCGCCGGCGATACACGTTCACGTGATTAGTCGCTGACTACGCGGCAGCCTGACGTCGCTTTTCTTTGCGTGACACTTTGCCGTCTTCGCCAGCCGACTCTTCACCTTCTTTTGCCTGTTTCGGCGTTCTGATGATCACCGGTTCCAGCGACGCTGGCTGATATTTGGCGACCAGAACGAGAATGGCTGGAACCAGCAGCAGTCCGACTGCAAGGCAGGAAGCGACTCCCAAAGCCAGCACAATGCCGACGCTTTTCAGACCCTGGTGAGCAGAAACCATCAGGCTACCGAATCCGACGATCGACGTCAGCGACGTTAGCAGTACGCCGTTAATTGTATCGCCAGAAGGGACATATTCCTTTGCTCCAGCAGCAAGTTGGCGACGATAGTCGTGTACCAGATGAATTCCGTCGTCGACTCCAATGCCCAGTACCAGTGGCATCACAATCAGATTCAGCGGATTAAAGTCGACGTTCAGTAAAGCCATCAGGCCCAACAACATCAGGCCGCCACCGATCGGTGGAATCAGTGCCAGCAGTGTGTCACGCAGATTGCGGAAGTCAAACACCGTGGCAATGAACGCCACCATGGAAAGATAAATACCAACCAGCAAGTGAGGGCTTAGACTGCCGTTTCGCTGAATTGACGTATAGCCGACAAAACCAACCACCAGTAGCGGTGGCAGAATGGTCATCAGCTTTTGTCCCGGCCGAAGAAAATCGAACAGCAGGAACATCGCGATGGCCCCCAGCGAGTAAAGTGCAATTACCTGATAGCATTCCTGCATACGGGTGGCTGCTTCAAACTGCTGCACGGGAACTCCCGTCACTTCGGGCACCACAGTTCGCACGTCTCGAACAAACGAGGCCAACGCATCATGTTCCCAGATGTTTGCTTTTGGGAAGATCTTTACCAGCCACAGTTGTCGTTCGCCATCAGCACGCAGGTAGCGGTCTCTCCATGATGCTGGCAGGTCACTTAACTCAACGGGTTCCAGTGAAGTTGCTGCCGATACCTGACTGAATTCTTTCAACAAAGAGCTTGCCATCAGATTCTGATAGGCGTCGATCACGGAAGCCTGTTTGGCTGTGGAAAGCGCGGCTAGTTGATTCAGGAAATTGTCCAGTTTGGCCGCTGCTTCACGAGCCTGAAGGTTTGGCGATTCTGCCAGACCTTTGTAAAGCTGATCCAGTGCGGCACCAACAACTTCCGGATTGGATGCGGCGATATTTGGCGTCTTTGTCGGCAGGTTTTGAAGCCGGGACTTCAGGCTTTGAATGAGCGCCTGCTTGTCGGCGGTGACGGGTTCCGGAACTCGACTTGATAGTTCCGCAACACGAGCGACCGTCGGCAGCTGCAGCAGGCGAGCTCTGATTTCGGCTGTTTGTTCTGCAGAATCGGCGATCGCAACTGCAAACAGCAAAGACTCATCGGAATCCGCAAGTGTGCGTTCTGCCTGTACGGACGGAAGGCTTCGATCCTGAAGTTTCAACAGGTTGGAATCGTAGCGAACATTCAGAGAAACGGTTCCGTCCTGGTAATCAATTGCACTGTAGGCCACGCCGCAAATGAACAGCGTTGACGCAATGATTGCGATGCGCGGATACTTTGCGACGGCGCTACGCCACATCTTGCCGGAAACCGGAACTGGTAGTTCTTCGATGTCGACATGTTCATCAGAAATGGCAATCAGCGCTGGCAGAAACGTAAACGTTTGGGCGGCACAAATTAAGATGCCGACAGCCGTAATGATTCCCAGCTCTGCAAGTCCCGGATAGCCAGTCAGTGCAGCGCTGCCAAATGCCAGTGCCGTGGTTGCCGCCGATGTGAAAATTCCGGTGCCAACGGACTTCGCTGCCAGGACAAGAGATTCGTCCAGTTCAAAAAGTTCCTGTCTCAGGTGCAGATAGCGAGTTACAAAATGGATGCCAAAGTCGACGCCCAGCCCGATCATGATTGCGGCGAAACAGATGCTTAGAATATTCAGGTGGCCAACTGCCAGAGTGGCGACACCAAACGTAATGGCCAGTGCGTTGACCAGCATGATCAAAACCAGCATCGGATGTCGCATTCCGCGAAGACCGAACGTTAGTAAAACGCCGACAAGCAGAAACGCAATTAACGAAGCATTGATCATGTCTCGTCCGGAACGCCGCAGTTCGTCGTGTTCCAGAACCGGAATACCGGTGAGCGAAAGATCCAGATCAGGGGCAACCGCGCTGTATTCTGCCTGCAGTTCTGTCAGGTGTTGTCGCAGTCTGTGCAATGAACGAGCATTGGCGTCGATTCCCACTGGATCGGCAACCGGCTGCACGTGCAGCATGCCAACGCTGCGATTGCCATTCATCAGGTAAGCCAGATCGGCGTCCTGAGCTGAATGTTCGATTTCCGTTGAGACGATATCCGGCCACGGAGATTGAAAGCCGTGTTTGTTCAGGCGAACTTCGTCGTCAGCTGTTTCGATAAATCCGTCCAGGCTGGATGCGAGTCTGGAGGCATAAGCGATTGGTCTGTCAGCATTAGCCTGTTGACTTGACGCATTGCGAATCTGGCTGTTGAGCGTAGCGGCAAGTCCTTCAACTCGAAGCAGTTCCCACTGCTGTTGTTCAAGAACAGGTTTGAATGTGTCCACTCGACGAATCGCAGACTGCAGTTCGGCGGTGGTCAGATACTGCAGAGCTTTGCGTCGCAGATTTGTCTGGTCGATTTTGTACAGCACATTTGCGAAATACTCAGGTTCTCGTTCCAGACGATCGCCAAGTTCGTTCAATACAGACTGAATCAGCGGCGTGTTGGAGACATCTGTCTTCACAACAACAACCAGATCCGCGTCGCCTCCAAAAGAATTGCTGTAGTCTTCCCACGCTTTGTTCGGAGCCAGTAAGTCAGAGCGACTGGTCTGTAACCGCAAATCAGTCACAGTGACACCGACACCGGCGCAGCCAATCAGTACCATAAACCACAAGGACAATCGCGGACGGCGCGCACCGAAACCGACGATGCCTCCAAGGCAACGTGCTAAAAGTCCGTGCGGGGTTTCACCGTCAGACGCCACTGGTATGACCATCCGTTGCAAAAGTGGTGCGGCAGACAAGTTGCCGAAAATTCAACAACTTCACTGGGTTCGCCTGATGCGCATCCTGCGCGACGAACCGCTGAGTTTCTGTTTGATCGTCATAATCGTAGGCGTCCCTACAGACGTTTTTGGCCGCATTTTATTCAGGTGTCACGGAAGTGGCGCTTCGGGAACCCCGGAAATGTCGCGATACAACGTTTCAACGCGACCTGAGTCGTGCGAAAACCACAACGAATCGTGCTGTGGCCGAGCCAAATCAGCTGAAACGCCGTCAATTGCCGTGATTCAAGGGCATAGACATCGCAAGAAAGCTGATCGTGGATTTGACATGATCAACGTGCCGCATGCATTTGAGGTTGCGACAGAAGTGGATGGCACTGCGGCGGATTTTGCCGGAAAATTGATTCTTCCGGAATGCTGATTTAGCCCGAATCCTGATCTTAATCAACTGGCCGCGTGGCAACTAGGATTGCTATTCCGCGTCTTCTGCAACTTTGTCGAAGTCCAGCTTCATTTGCTGGTCGTCTTTGACCCCAAGTTCTTTGAACAGCAGACTTGGCTGAATATCTTCATTGTTCTGATACTTGCCACTCTTGTATTCGGTAATGTCGCCCTTCACCGAGTGATAGAAAATCTGGCACACCTGCACTCCGGGATAAATTCGCACGGGTTGAACGGCGAACATTTCCAGAGTCCAGTAGCCAGAAAATCCAACATCGCCAAAGCCTGCAGTGATGTGCACGAACAGCCCCAGTCGCCCAATGGAAGATCGACCTTCCAACATAGGAACCAGATTGTGGGTTTCTGTATGCTCAATCGTGCGGCCCAGATACAGCTGATTCGTCTGAAGAACCAGCCCTTCCTCTGGGATGGTAATTCTGCGAAAGCGGTTCGGACGCTTCATGTCCAGAATGATCTCTTCATACACAAGCAGTTCGTCGTGCAGAGTCAGATTGTAGCTGTTTGGGTTCAGCTGAGCTTCATTGTATGGGTCGATACAGATGTTCTTGCCGAGCTCGGCCTTAATTTCGCTGCCGCTGAGAATCATCTAACTTTTACCCATGAAGAGTGGTGAAAATCAGCCAGATTTAGTGACGCAGAACAACTAATGAGCTGTGTTTGCAACTTGATCACTTACCCCGACCAACGTTCATTAGTCCATCGGTCGAAAACTAAGGTGACTTTTGCTGCTCAACCACAAATGTCTGTCGTTCCTTAACACAAGCTCTGGAAAATCTGCAATTCCACGTTAACTAAAGTGGTGCTCTGCATCTCCCAGAGTAGACGCTGCTGTGTAAACGTTCAAGTCGTCCGCCAGATTGGGCCAACTAACGGTTGGCTTTTCCGCGTATTCCGGTGGGCTATGTCGAGGAGGTTTTGAATGTTCCACCCGGATTTATTCGCCTGATTTGGCCAGCCGGTTAATAACGGTGAGTGCTTCCTGGCGAACTTCGACAGAAGAATGCTTTTCGGAAAGTTGCTGTAACAGTGGAGTTAATTCCTGTCGTTGCTCATCAGTCAACGATCCCCAAAGGTCTCCAGCTGCACGAATGCAGTTGGATAGAATCACCGTTTGTTCAGACCTGCGAGCATCGTTAGCACTTTTCTTAACTGCGTCGTTTGAAGCATCTGCTGCGGAAACGGCCGGTTTTGATTCAGCAAGCCCATCCGCCAGGAATTTGGTCAGCACGGGAATTCCGTCTGTCAGTCCGTTTCGAGCCAAGCCAATAACGGCGTTGGCTCTTGCCTTTTCATCGCGATCCGACAGCAAGAGTTTTAAGGCTTCAATCGCTTCGTCACCGCTCACCAAAGCCAGAACATAGGCTGCGAGATGTCGAATAATCGGGTCTTCGTCCTGTGCCGCCAGTCGCAATTTTTCTGAAACTGCGGGATCGCTTAGCGTTGGTTGACTAAGTGGTTGTCTCAGCGACATCACGCTGTTGGAACCAGTCGCTCGGTTTTGGGGTAAGGTCGTGCCGTTTTGGGCGGCGGCTTGTTCTTCGAAATGGTGTCCGGCGATCATGGCCAAAGACATCATGCTGCTTTTACGAACTTCAATGTTCTGATCAGCTTCCATCGCCATGATCAATACGGGCACAACCACTTCGTCAACACGCAGGGAGCCCAGTGTTCGTGCCAGAAAATCCTGGTGTTTGATATCGTCTTCAAGAGTCGAATTTGAGGCCAGCGATTCCTTAAACAGGTCTGTCAAAGCGTTTGCAACAGCTGGTTGTTCAGAAAGCGGCACGCCGCTTTCGTCAGCAGGCAGCTGTTCGTTTTTCAGCACGTGAGCCAGTCCAAGTGCGGCTCGCCAGCGGCGATGTTCGTTGGCGCTGCCAAGTTCCGACACCAGTTGTTGCCAATCGGTGTCAGAATCTGCAAGTTTGCCAAACAAAGCCCAAACGCCGATAACTGCGGCAACGATCAACGCTGGAATCAAAAACAGCTGAACGATGTAACCAGCCGACGGTGGTTCAACCGGCGGAAGCTCTTCCGGGCGAATCTGTGTCGCGGAAGAAGCTGGGGTGATTGCAGGTTCTGTTGAAGCTGGATCGGTCATTGGAAAACTCAGGTTTCGAAATAGACTGCTCACTGTGTTCGTAGCGAGTTGATTCTACGGCAGCTGGAAGATGTTTTTAGGCCGATGACGCTCTGGGAACAGATTTTCCCAACCATGAAGCACCCGATAGGTGCGATTCGGGCCGAATTTTGGTGGAAGTGCAACATGCAGCAGCTTGATCACAGAGCTAGTCTTCCGTGATGTCAATGCCGGTGACGACTTCCAGTTCGGCGGTGTCTCCGCCATCGGTTTGTTCCAGGGGAAGCTTGACCAGGAACGTACACCCTTTTTCTGTATCATTGTTTTCCGCTGAAAGTGCCCCGCCCTGTGATTCACAGACGTCTCGGCTGATGGCGAGTCCCATTCCAAGGCCTTCTTTTTTGCTGGAGTAAAACTTGCGAAACACAATATCAGGGTCGTCCTTTGGTAATCCCGGTCCGTTGTCCTTGATGGCAATTGTTACGGTGCGGCCGTCGGTGTAGTCGCGGACGAAAAGTTCGACACGTGGTCGATCCATCCCAAATTCGCAACAGGCTTCCAGCGCGTTAATCATCAGGTTTACCAGCACGTGAGTTGTCTGGGCTTTGTCGACATCAACCACTATGTCAAACTGCTCGGTTGGCGACATCAGGTCTGCATTCCAGCCGCGTGCTGTTGGAGTGACCATGGCGATCGCCTGATCGATAAGTTCCTGCAGCGAAACCGGTTCTGTCTGCAGCGATCTAAATCGCACAAAGTCTCTGATGCTCTCAATGATTTCTGCGGAGTGTTCTACAGAGGCTTCGATATGATCCAGCGTTTTCAGATTGTCCGATTCCAAAAACGTTCCTTTTCGGATGCGTCTTTGCAACATGTTGCAGTAGTTCAGGATTGCCTGCAATGGTTGCTTTAGTTGGTGAGAGAACTCAGTGCTCATTTGCCCCAGCAGGCTTAATCGCGAAGCTTTGATAAGCTGGTCAGTGAGCACTCGCACCTCTTCTTCCAGCACTTTGTCGGGGTTGTTGTCCGTCAGGTACAGAGTTGCCAGTACGCTACCGGAGCGATCGGATGGTTCAATTCTTGCCAGATACCACCGTGGACCTTCGTGGCCCAGTGAAATCTGAAAGTCGCACGTACGCACTCGCCCGGAAGCTGTTGCGTTTCCGATTTGCTTTTCAACTTCCGCGTGAAAGTTGCGAGTTACGACATCAATAAGTCTTAGACCAGTGAGCCGGGGAGTATCTTGTCCCGCACCAAATCCTGTGGTGTTACAAATCTGCAGGCGCTCATCAACTTCTATGGCGAAGTCGCACGCCTGGTTGGCAATCTTTCTCCATTGGCGAAGCTTTCGTCGACGATGGCGTTCCTTGCGAGTTCTAAGCACGTGATGCAACAGGATTGCTCCGTTTAGTCGCAGCAACTCAAACAGCTCTCTTCCAAACTGGTGCTCGGGCAACTTTGACGCAATTCCCAGAATTCCACGTAGCTTGCCACCTTCGCTAATTGGGAAAAGCATGTAAGACTCGCACTTCGTCAGTCGAATCAGACCGGTCACGATACGTCCACCGCCTGTCGTGTCGGCGTTAACGATTGCAATTTGATCTGCTACAAGTGCTTTTTGGACCGCGCCCGAAAACAATTGAAACTGAAATCTCTGCAACGTGGGTAAAACGGCTTCGTCTATCGGGGAGTCTGAATTGAACTTCAAGCCAACCGGACCTACTCCATCGCCGTCAAGCTTAACCTGAAACAGGTGTACGGCTTCAGCATTAATTGCTTTGGCGATCGTTGTAAGCAACTGTTTCACTTTTCCAGGGAAACGCTTGTGAGTCCCCTCACCCAGTCGACTGGTTGCAAGATATGCAGTCCAGCGGAGATTGCTGAATACTTTTTCCTGGTGCGTTCTCTGAGCCGGTTCTTCGGGCAAATTCTGTGGCGATTCGGTTGGTGAATTGGCTTCGTCCATCGCGTAATCTTACCGGGGAAGGAATTTCCGTCTCACTTTGTCGCACGATCGACTGGAAATCGATATACCTTACCCGTGTAATTCAGACTTTTCCAGTTGGATTCTGGTGGTCCAGGTTCGAGCCAGATTCGAGATAGTAATAGTTAAGGGAAGTTGGGAGCGGCAATGAGAGATCGAAAGCTGGGGCTACACCTAACAAGGGCATGGCCCTTGACGCGAAGTCAAGCTGGCGTCCAAAAACGCTTCTTACCTGTAAACAAAAGTTGCCTTCATTTCTGGGGCAACATTTACTGCAACGCGTTTGCCATTTTGTTAGTTGTATTGACGGTTGCCGCAGCACCGTTCAATCAACATGCGAATGCAGCTTCATCAGCAGTGTCAGCCAGCACATTTGAAACGCCCGTACCAACGGTGGTTGTTTCCTCAAGTGGAAGTTGGCTCAGGCAGTCGATTCAGATTTCTGAACCGACTGCGAAAACTGAACTGTTTTTGCGCACCGAAGGAATTGTCACCGTCTATTTAAACGGACAGCGTTTGTCGCGTTCTGTTAAATGTGGTGACGACGTTCTGACATGGGATGTCGGCAGCCTGCTTCGAACTGGAACGAATTGCGTTGCCGTGTATCTCAACGGGGAAGACAGGCAATCCACAACCTTGAATGTCTGGTTAAGTGGACTGCAGGACAATGCCTGGAAGTCTAATCCATGGAAGCTGACCACCAATCCGCCCCCCATTGGCTGGCAGCAAACTGACTTTAATGATCGCGACTGGAAGGCAGCCACAGTTGGTTCGCCTTTGGACGTACCTTCCGCGATTCAGGGCAGCGTTCGCCAAATGGCGTGGGCCGTCGAAAGTGGAAGCAGCCGATTTAAGGATGGCAGCTTCCAGTTTCGTAACAATGATCACGTTGTGCTGTTGGGGGGCACGTTTGTTGAACGAGCTCAGAGCTATGGGTACCTGGAAACTGCACTGAATAGTCTGGCTGGTGATGCTGAAGTGACATTTCGCAATCTTGGCTGGAGCGCCGACAACGTGTTTGCGGAATCTCGCGGAATCTTTGATACACCGGCCAAAGGCTACGAACGCATGATCGAACATGTTCGAGCTGAAGAGCCAACGGTGATTGTGTTGTGTTATGGGCAGAACGAAGCCATGGATTTTTCGGCGGATAGTGCAGGACTTGATAAGTTCACGAATCAGTTGAAGCAGCTGCACAAAGATCTGCTGCCAACCGGTGCTGAAATTATCTTTGTTACGCCACATCCCTTTGCGGAGACTTCGGCCCCATTGCCCAATGCAGCCAGATGGAATTCAAGGTTGAAGGTTTATGCAGATGCAGTAACGTCCGTCGGCGAATCGCTGAACGTTCCTGTGATTGATTTGTACACGGGCTTTCTGGAATATCTGCAGCAGTCTGTGGCAGGATCGATTAAGGCTCCATTGCGATCGTCGGACGTGGGCGTTCATCCAGACCTTGCTCGAGCCCGCTTGCAGGGGCTTTCAGAAAATGGCATGCACTGGAACAGCGCGGGGTACTGCAGTCTTTCGCCACTGTTAAGAGATCGCATCAGCGGCCGTGAAGTCAGTCGCCCGGTTGTTGCTGTGGACCTTGTTGAAAAACTGGTGTCGCCGACATCGGGTCAGGTGCGAAACGTTGTTTGGTCGACCACAAATTCTGCTGAAGTAAAGTTTGAATTTCGCCCAGACTTTCTGTGGGCCGAGCCGTTGGTCGTTGCGTTGAATGATGCAAAGTTCCAGGGGCCTGACTCGTTGCGAGTTACAGTTGCTGTCGCTGACGGGGGTGACGCGGTACCGGTTAAGCTCACCGCCGCACCTTCCACCGATGACGAAACGATGCGGTTTAGTTCGGGAGTGAATGAACAGTTTGAAGCACTGCGCGAGTTGACAGTTCGCAAAAACGAACTTTACTTTCATCGGTGGCGTCCACAGAACATCACCTATTTGTTCGGGTTCAGGAAACACGAGCAAGGTAACAACGCTGTTGAAATCGCTCAGTTTGATCCGCTTGTGGATGAACTTGAAAAGCAGATCCACGATTTGAAACAGCCGCAGTGGCAAACAATCACCATTAGCCAGTCAGGCAATCAATAATGTTGTATCCCCGTTTCAATCCGTTGGCTCGCGTTGTGTGCGTGGTTGCCGTTGTCTTCTCATTCGGCTCTTCCGCGAATGCTCAGCGTGACTTAAAAGATATTCCAATTCCCGATCCGGAATTGGAACGGCAGACATTTGTGGTTCCGGAAGGTTTCGAAGTCAGTCTGTTTGCAGCTGACCCGAGAATTGCCAAGCCCATTCAAATGAACTTTGATGCAGACGGTCGCCTGTGGATCGTTAGCTCAGAAGTCTATCCTCAAATTAAGCCTGGTGATGAACCCAGCGACCGAGTTGTCGTGTTGGAGGACACCGACCACGACGGAGTTTCCGATAAGACACACATCTTTGCGGAAGGACTGCTGATACCCACTGGCATTGCTCCCGGCGATGGCGGGGCCTACGTTGCCAACAGCACGGAACTGCTGCACTTTGCCGACACCGACGGCGATCTGAAAGCCGATTCGAAACGCGTTGTGCTATCCGGTTTCGGAACGGAAGATACTCATCATATTCTGCACACACTTCGCTGGGGGTATGACGGATACCTCTATTTCAATCAATCGATTTACATTCATAGCCACATTGAAACACCGTGGGGCGTGCGTCGGCTTAACGCTGGAGGCATTTGGCAGTTTCGTCCTGAAACGCTGGAATTGGGCGTCTTCATGCGTGGGCTGGTTAACAGTTGGGGCCACCACTTTGATCGCTTCGGTCAGTCATTCGCCACTGATGGCGCTGGCGGCGAAGGTATCAACTATGTTGTGCCGGGAGCGTACTACTTCACCGCCGCAGATGCTCCACAGATTTTACACGGCCTGAATCCGGGTAGCCCAAAGCATTGCGGGCTGGAGATTGTCGAAACACCAATGTTGCCGCCCGACTGGCAGGGATGTGCCATCACGAACGACTTTCGTGGGCACCGTGTTTGTCGATTTAAACTAAGTGAAGATCGTTCGGGGTATGTTTCGCAGGAACAGCAGGAAGTGATTGCATCCAATCACGTTGCGTTTCGACCGATCGACGTAAAGCTTGGGCCGGATGGAGCCATCTATATTGCGGATTGGTACAACCCAATTATTCAACATGGCGAAGTTGACTTTCGCGATCCTCGGCGAGACCACACGCACGGGCGAATTTGGCGAGTTGTCTGGAAGGGAGCTCCCAAGCGAGAATGGACGTCGAACTCCAATCGCTCCGTCGCTGACCTGTTGGCCAGTCTAACCAGTTCCGACAATTTCGAACGTCAGGCCGCGCGGCACGTGCTTCGAGAAAAGGGCCAGGACATTCTGCCGGAACTAAAAACGTGGGCTGATTCAATTGACGTAACGTCTGAAACTGAACACCAGCGGCTGGAAGCGCTTTGGTGTTTTCAGTCGCAGCGGACAGTGAACGAAGCTTTACTGAAGCAATTGCTGGCAGCGTCCGACGGTCGTGTTAGAGCAGCTGCGATTCGCGTGCTGAGTCACTGGAAGCATGAATTTCCTGAATCCAGCCTGGCCATGTTGGAAGCAGCGATTACAGACGAACATCCTCGCGTTCGTTTGGAAGCTGTTCGAGCGATCTCCTTTTCACCGAATGAGGCATCAGAACGTGAGACTGCCGCAGATGATTTCAGCGGCAAGCATACTGCAAACTCAGATCAGTCGCCGCTTGAACAGCCCTCGTTGGTTGAACTGGCGATGCGGGCTACAGATCGGCCAACGGATACGTTTATTGATTACGCCGTCTGGTTAACGGCTCGCGAGTTGTCGCCGATCTGGCTGCCGGAATTTCAGCGTGGAGGTATTAACTTCAGCAACAACGTGGAACACCTGCTGACCGCATTTGGAGCTGTTGGGCAGGGGGCACCGGTTGATTTTCTGTTGACGCGGTTGTACTCACCCACAACTTCGGCCACGCAACGAAGTCGACTTGTCGACGTGATTACGACTTCCGGAAACGCTGATCAGATTAAGCAGCTTGTTGTGGCTGCAGCCGGAAATTCAGACGCTGCTGCCATTCGTTCGGCATTGGCTGCTACGAAAGGACGCAACAACATGACTGTTGGTTTGCCGATTGAAACGCAGCAGCAGATGTTGGCGTCTGCTACTGCTGAACTAAGAACCGTGGGCCTGATTGCGGTTGGTCAATGGAAGGTAAAGTCCGCCATTCAGTTGCTTAAGGCGGTTGTGGGCGACGATGCCAAACCCATGGAAGACCGCCTGGCGGCCGCTGAAGGAATTGCCCTGTCGGGAGATGCAACCGCAGTTTCTGGACTGGCAAAATTTGCTTCGGAACAGCAGTTTCCCACGGCGTTACGAAAACACGCGGCGGCGTTGCTGGTGGGACTGAACCCCGGTCGTGGGGCTGATGTTGCGGTCGGATTGTTCTCGAAGTGGAAATCAGAAGATCATCCTGAAGACCTGATTCGCAGTTTTATGGCAGTAAAGAATGGTGACAGGTTGCTTACGGGTAAGCTTGCTTTTGCAACATTGGACAGCGCCGTTGCCAGAGAATTATTGCGAGTTGTTCGTGAAGCCGGTCGTCCGGCGGCAGAACTTGAAGCCGCTTTGATTAAGGCTGGCAACATCACCAGCCGGAAAGCAATTTCAAAAGAAGAACGCGAGGCGATACTTCAAACGGTGGCTAACAGTGTTTCTGCGGCTGAGGGTGAGCTGATTTTTCGTAACGAAAAGTTTTCCTGCGTCAAGTGCCATGCAATTGGTGGTGCGGGCGGGAAAGTCGGTCCAGACATGGTAAGTCTGGGCGGCAGTGCTCAACCGGACTATCTGCTGGAATCGCTGCTGAATCCAAACGCCAAGGTAAAAGAAAATTACAACACGATCGTGGTTGCAACCACAGACGGCAAAGTGATTTCCGGCGTGCAGGTGAAGCGGTCAAAAGAAGAAGTTGTTGTCAGAACGGCTAACGACGAATTGGTGACCATTTCCGGGGCCGATATTGACGAAATTGCTGATGGTGTGTCATTGATGCCGGAAGGTCTGGTCGACGTTCTTACTGATAGAGAGTTGGCTGCGCTGGTTCGCTTTCTTTCAGAACTGGGACGAACTCCAGACTATACGATTGGCCGCAGGCAGCTGGCTCGCACGTGGAATGTGATGAACGCCACTGACGAAGCGGCGTTCAAACTTCGTCGCACCAGTTATGCAACTGCGGCAACAGACGATCCTGCTTTTGCCTGGGCAAAAGTTTACAGTACGGTTTCGGGAGGACTTCCCGTTATGGAACTGCCAGTTGTGTCCGTGAAGAATCGGTCCGCCGCAGGTTCGCGTGGAGTTGGCTTTGCTCGCTGCTATTTGTCCGTTGAAACACCTGGAACTGTTTCGTTGAAGTTGAATAGTTCTGATGGGCTGGAACTAAGGATTAACGAACTGCCTGTAGATTTGTTGCAGCCAATTTCACTGGAACTTCAGCCGGGGCTGCATCGGCTGACGTTCTCTGTTGATCAGACGCAAAGATCGGAGCCACTGGAATTGGAACTTGAAACCGAAGGCACATCTGCTGTCGCGAAATTCGTAAACTGACATTCCTGGGCTGAGAACATACCGCTGGGGCCGTTCGACGTTAATGGACGGATTCGAAATGAAGATCGTAAACCAAGCTGGAGCAGGCAGTATGAAGTTCCATTGTTTGGTGTTAGCGACAATCGTAGTTGTGGCATCGTTGCCAGCAGCACAGGGTAAAGTGATGTCTGACGAAAAGATTGAACCTGTTGAGAACGATGTTGTCGATCAGGTCTCCGGCGGAATCAAAACACTTGGCGGACGCCAGTTTTGGGGAGATGTGCGTTTCTTTCGTGGCTGGAGAATTCAGCACAACGTGCTGACCGATAAATACCGTTTGCTGGATGTGAAAGACAATCGTCACTGCAGTGGGTCACTGGAAGAATGCAACGATACTCTGGGGCGTATTATTCAGACTCAGAAACTTCCGCCGATGTCCGGCAAAGCGGTGGTGCTGATTCATGGGATTGGCCGCTCTTCCAAGTCGTTTTCCACAATGGCAAAGCAGCTTGAAACGGATGGGTACACCGTTGTGGGGTTCGACTACCCCAGTACTCGAGTGCCTATTCCGGAATGTGCCGAGTATCTGCATAAGGTAATGCAATCGCTGGACGGAATAGAATCGATCGATGTTGTAGGGCATTCCATGGGAGGTCTGGTATTGCGCGGGCTTACGATGGACCAAGCGGAGCCCAGACTTAACCGTGTCGTCATGTTGGGCGTTCCCAATAAGGGAGCGGAGATGGCTGATTTCTTGAAAAGCAACCCACTATTCAAGATGATTCTGGGACCGGCCGGACAGCAGCTTGCCACAGATGGCGAGGGGCTGATTGGGAAGATGCCGCCGCCCGCGTGTGAATTTGGAATTCTGGCCGGCGGGCGTTCTGCAACCAAGGGCTATAATCCTCTTTTGCCAGGCGACAACGATGCCACCGTAACAGTTGCCAGTACTCGCCTGCCCGGCGCAGCAGATTTTATTCTGCTGCCCGTTATCCATTCGTTCTTAATGACGGATCAAGCAGCCATCAACGCGACACGCCATTTTTTGAAGCATGGCAGGTTTGAAGAAAATCGTAAAGCAGAACCAATATCTGCCGACGACATCACCGTCATTAACTGACAAGGGCTTCGCCCAACGCGGTGCCACATCCCCCGTGCCGAACCGTCATTCCCGCGAATTGAATTGCAGCCTGCGAACTGGATTGCAGTTTGCTCAATAACTATGGTTTCTGCGTGCGAACGTGGCTGCTATTTCCAGTAAGTCAGTTTCAGAATTCCAGCTACCGTTCCGGCAACAAGAATGGCGACTCCAAACAGGCCAACGGTGCTGTCTCCCATAGCTCCACTGAAGTGCAGCCCCATTGTTGTGCCGATTAGTGCCCAGCAGATAATAATCAGGCTGATTTGCTGGCGTTGTTTCTTTTCCTCGTCAGAAAGCTGAGCCGACGCAACTTTGGCGGGCTTGGCTTTCGGCGATGATTTGTCCGCTTTTTTGGCTTTGCCTTGAGTGTTGGAGTTCGCTGCTGGTGCGTCTGTGGCTGCTTCGTCACGCATTCCCTGAGCGTAATATTTGGCGATTGCCTGTTGAATTGTGCGTGGAACAGCCAGCACGCCTCGCATAGGCATGCCGTAACGCATGCGGATTTCGTCTTCAAGTTCCGGTGTTGGTTCGTCGACACAGGCGACCATCATTTTGCCGCGATCTTCAAACAGAGGCAGGCAGGCATGTCGCTTTACGACCTGTCTGGGTAAGCGATCCAGCGCGGCGTCTTCTGGAAGCATGTCGTTAAGATCGACAAACGGCATGCGTAGTTCAACGGCGTGAGCCTGTGTTGCCAAAACCGGATCAACAAGACTCATTTGAATAACGGCATCACGGTGAGACAGACCTCGCGCGTCAGCGAAGCGTTCGATTTCAGAAACCTGACTTGATTTGATGGCACCCTGAGCAACCAGAAAAGCCAATGCTGTTTCTGGTTCGCCAGAATCGTTGGTGGTTTCTCTGCCCAGGCTGGCGTCATAGTCTCTCTTGGAGTCCATGTCCGTCAGGCACAGCATGGCTTTGGCCATTTCGTTCAGCAGGTCCTGCGACTGTTTCAGATACTGGCCGGTCGCGTATTTTCGAACGTGAGCATTCAGCTTCCGATAGTTCGATTGGATTTTTTCTGCGTTGTCTTCAAACTGCACCAGGCGAAGCAGTGTGTAGTGGTCTGGCGGACGTTGGCCTTCCGGAATACCGAGCCATTCTTTGTAAACATCGATATCTGACACAACGCGACTCCCGGTTCGACTGCTCTGTTTTCAACGTGACAAATTGCCTGAAATTGCACCTCAATCTGTCGGTACGGTGCGTGCGGGCGATTTGGGCAAATAATTTTTGACTGGATCGGAAGTGTACAATGCTGACGACGCGTCGAAAACTAATTCGCGATACTGTTTTTTTGATCCCACGATCTTCGCAAATTGAGCAATCTGGATTTGTCAGGCTTACTTCCGTGGCTGCATGTTGGCTGCTACGCTGTGGGGCTGCGAGAAAAACATTCTTTTCCCCGCATTTTTTGTTTAGGAATTCCCCGCACCAGCTATTGGAGATTACTGTGAAACCTTGCCTTTGCGTCCTGGCCGTTTGTCTGATGCCGTTTCTAAGCGTTGCTGCTGAAGATACTCGCGTATTTGAAATGCGAACCTACCATGCCAATCCCGGTAAGCTGGATGCACTTAATTCACGTTTTCGCGACCATACTGTCAATCTGTTTGAAAAACACGGGATGACAAACGTCGGCTATTGGGTTCCGAAAGACAATGAGAAAAACCTGCTAATCTATGTTCTGGCGTACCCAAGTCAGGAAGCTCGCGACGCTTCGTGGAAGGCATTTATGAATGATGCCGACTGGAAGGCTGCTTACGCCGAATCAACAAAAGACGGCAAGCTTGTCGGGAAAGTTGACTCCGTATTTTTGCAGGCGACAGATTACTCACCATTAATCGCTCCTAAACTGGCTGACGAATCGCGTCTGTTCGAACTGCGAATTTACAGCACAAATGAAGGCAAGCTGCCAAACCTGAATGCAAGGTTTCGCGACCATACCGTAAAGTTGTTTGAGAAGCATGGTATTTCGAACGTAGCGTATTGGACTCCCACACGAGAAAAGGACGGCAAAGATCAGAAGCTCGTCTACCTGGTAGCTCACAAAGACGAAGCATCTCGCAAAGCAGCGTTTGCGGCATTCGGAGCCGATCCGGAATGGCAGGCAGCTCGCAAAGCGTCAGAAGAAGGTGGACGCCTGCTGATTGATAAGGGCATTGAGTCCGTTTTGATGACGCCGACAGATTACTCGCCAACCAAATAGTTTGATGGCGTGAAGAGAAAGAACGGTTCGCGCGTGCAAGCCGTCTTTCTGTCAGTCGGCAGTTGTATGGCGAGACACATGTTCGGTGGCTTCAGCGACAGTTGCGTTGAGGCCGCCGATCACTCTGCCCAGAACCATCATGCCGAATAGTGCGTCTTCCGAAGACGTGACCGCTCGTGCCTTCGATTCCAGCCTTGTGGAAATCAGCTGTTTCAGAAGGTCTGATTGCTGGCAGATTCCGCCCGAAAATACAATGTTCGACCAATTTTTTGATGGCGCTAATTGAGCTGCCAGTTTGTGATAATAGTCGGCCATTTGTTCCAGACAGGCTCGGGCAACGTGCCCCACGGTTAGGTTGTCTTCACGCAAATTGCTTAGCGAGCCCGGACCACTTACTGCTCCTGGAAAAAACGCCAGGTTAATATTGATGTCAGACTCAGGCGTCTGTTCTGCCTGCTGGAAGAAGTAATCCCACGCCTGTTTTGGGTTTGTAACATCGGCTCCCGTCATTTCCGTCAGCAACTTCATCATCGCACTCAACGCTCTGCCAGCGGGAATGTTTGTGATCGTTTTCAGATATGCTCCGTCGAAGTAAGGTCGCAACTGGTAGCTGTTGGCATGACGTTCTTCGGTCAGCATCGTCAGCTGAGAACCTGTGGCGATGTTGACTGACAGTTCGCCGGTTTGCAGCAACGTTCCTGCTAAAGAGCACTGGTGATCGCCCGTTGCAGCAAATACGGGAAGTGAAGATCCGCTGGACTTGTGTTCCCCAACACAGTGTCGGAAATCCACAAGAGTTGGCCAGTGTAGCCGGTTTAGCTTGAGTTCTTCAAACAGTTCAAACGGCAGTTTGCTGGACTGAACGTCAACCAGGCCAGCCGCGTTGGTTAGTTCCATCACAGGCTTCTGTTGGCACAATGCCGCAGCTACGAAGTCTGGTAACGTGACAGGGATGGCACCTTCAAATTGTCTTAGCTGTTGCGACTCTTTAAGCCAATACAGAAAAGAAAGCGGCAAGCCCGGACGGAATTCGTTTCCGAGAACACAGCTTGTTCGTTCGCCAAGTTCTACAGCCAGTCGTTCGATGAATGTGCCTTTGCCGCCTGGGTGCGGCAATGTGGCTCGACCGTCAAGCCACGATACGTAGGGGGAAAGTGGTTGGCCCTTGTTGTCGCAGAAGACCAGCCCACCCATCTGCCCGGTCAGCAAAATGCCGCGACAGGCACTGGTCGACGGCAGTAGTTCTGCCACGATGTCGGTTACGCTTTCTACAAATTCCAGAGGCGAATATTCCTGAAACAGCGGCTCAGATCCAATCAGGCGAGCCGGGCCCGGCATCCGGCGAACGCCGCGGATGCCAAGTGACTCGGAATCAACGATCGCTCCCTTTGTGAACGACGTTCCGATATCAATCGCGATAAATTCCATGAGATGCCTGTTATTGCGTTAGCGATGATCCACCGTGTGGGTCGGTGAACTGGCGGTGTGTCCAGTCAGCTTACGGCTTTGGAGTCGGATAGGGCGAGGCGAGCTTGTACCTGGAATTGTTTTCGACCCAGTTTCGCACACGTTCGACATTGGTGATTGCACGCTGAATGAATTGCAGGGCCAGTTGCAGACGTTCATCGGGTTCGGCGCAGCTGAAGCGAAGGAAGCCATTACCTGCTTCTCCAAAGCATTCACCGCCCAGACACGCTACTCCAAAGTCGGGATCAGCACCTTCCAGCAGATAGAGTGCCAGGCCATGGCTTGTGATTCCCAGCCTGTTGCAAACCGCACTCACATTGGGGAACACATAGAAAGTGCCCGTTGGATCAAGCGTATGAATTCCGTCGATGCGGTTTAGTCCGGTGGTCAGCAATTCCACCTTCTTGCGAAACTTAGCCATGACTTCGTCGCGTTCAATGGCCGAATGTTCCAGAGCTGCTTTTCCGGCAAGTTGGGTGATTGGTGGAGTGCAGGAAATGGACGTGTTAATCATTAAGCTGATGGATTGAATGATCGGCGCAGAAGAAACGCAAAAGCCCAATCGCCAGCCGCTCATACTGTACGACTTGCTGAAGGTGTAGGCGGCCACGCATTGATCCAGCATGCCGGGTTGAGCCGCCAGCGAATGATGTTTGCCGTTCCAGACCATGTGGCAGTATGGTTCGTCGCTAAGCACGGCAATATTGCGTCCTCGAATGAGGTCAGCGATATCGCGACAATCCTGTTCTGTGGTGACGCCTCCAGTCGGGTTGTGCGGTGAGTTCAGAAAAATCGCTCGCGGGGCTGGGTCGTTCTGCAAAAAGTGTTCTATGTCGGCCGGCTGAGGTCGAAACTCAAATTCCTGCTTCAGCGGTTTCAGCACCATTCGCGCGCCGCGTCGAAGAATGTTGGGCGGATAGGTTGGAAAGTGTGGGCTGAACACCAGAACTCCGTCGCCGGGATTCAAGAATGCTTCGCAGAAAAACTGTTCGAACACCTTTGCGCCGGGGCCAACGGCAATGTTGTCAGCTGTGGCCGGTATGCCGAATTCCTCACGCACAAAGTTGGCGGCCGCAGCGCGGAACTCGGGAAGTCCTGGCGACGGGCAGTAATGCGACATGTTGTCGTGAATTGCCTGAAGCCCAGCTTCGCGTGCTGCTGTGGGGGCATCAAATGGACTGTCGCCAATTTCCAATTCGACAACATCTTTGCCGGTGGCCTTAAGTTGTTTCGCCATCGCCAGCACAGTAAAGGCGGACTCGGCTGTCAAGGATTTGGCAAACTCGCTGAAATTGACCGTCATGGATAACTTGTCTTTTCCCGGGGACGAACATAAAACCGATTCGGACACGTGATTGGCAGATTGTCGATTCCAGATCATTTCCGGCAGCGACCGGATAGTCAATTCATTTGATGAAGTTGCTGTTGACAGTGAACTGCAAGTTATTAGACTCCAGCATGTCGTGACAAGGGCCTCGCCCTTAACTCAGTGGCGTTGCATGCGGAAAAACGTGGGACGTTCGAAGCGCCGAACCGCTACGATAAACATGAGCGTGCCGTGTGCGCGCCATGCCGAGTAAGAACCTAACACGTCTCAGCAAGGAGCAAAAGATGACCACGGTGGGACAAAGAATTCGAGAAATTCGCAAGCAGCGAAATCTCACACAACGTGAATTGGCCGATCGAGTCGGCATTAATTTTACGTATCTTAGTCGTGTTGAAAACGATCGTCTTGATGACGAGCAGACTCCGCGAGAAGACACGTTGCAAAAAATTGCTCAGGCTCTGGACACTGATTCCGACGAACTTCTGTTACTGGCGCGACGAATTCCGGACGCCTTTCGAAATCGCATCCTGGCGAAGCCTGGCATTTTTCGTCGCATTCTGAATCTTTCAGATGTTGCTTTGGAAGAGATGCTGGCAGGTTTGGAAGCAGAAACCGCGACTGAAGTTGTTGAAAAGCCGAAAGCTCGCAAAGCCAAGTAAGCGGCTTTGTGTTTTTTTTGCAGTATGCCGCCGCTGGAAGTGTGTTTTCTGCGACTGCTGGCCGAACTCTGTTGTCAGGTTTTATTGGTGTGTGTTGCCAACACAGGTGTTGGCAATGCGCTAAAGCCTGACTTTGATATTAAATCATCACGTCGAACGGCAGGGAGTGCGATCGACATGCGACGGTTTGATCTAACCAATATGGAAACGTCAGTGATTGATGAGATCACTGCCATGAGAATTCGTCAGTACGAAGATCTCACCGGTGAGCCCGTTTGTTTTCCGGTTCCGGTTGAGAAGATTGTTGAGCGAATTCTTAAGCTGGATTTCGACTGGATTGACATTGAAGAGCGTGAAGGCGAGCAGATTCTTGCCGGGCTTGTTCCGGAGCAGCGGCGAATTGTTTTGAATAGCCGTCACCTGGATCTATTTGAAGCGAAGCCCGGACTGGAACGCAGCACAATCGGTCATGAAGCCGGACACTGGGATATCGACATTGATCGAACCAGCCTGCATCATCCGTTGTTGCCCGGTTTTGATATGCACGACAGCATTGTCTGCCGGAACGCGTCCGACAAGAAAGTGCTGGTTGAGGTGCTTAATCGTGCTGTTTACGACGAGCGGTATCTGGATTTGTATCGCGAGCTAACGGCTGGGCAGGACTCTCCCGAAGTAAAGAGCGCTGTTGATCGCTACCAGTCTTCGCTTTTGATGCCGCAATGGTTGATACGTGAAGCTGTGGAAAATGTGGATGTGACTCAGTGGGCGAATCTGTACGCTCTTGCTGATCGAGCTCAGGTGACGATTTCAAACATGGTCGTGCGACTACACCGACTGGATATTATCTACATCCCGGAAGGCTCAAAACAGATCTATCCGGGGCGAGACGCGTTTACCGGGCAACTGCAGTTGTTTTCGTAACAAGGGCTTCGCCCTTGTCCCAGTGGCTTGGGTTGCAGGAAGACTTGGAACTTTCGAATCGCCGAGCCGCTCCGTTGTCGCTACGAAACAAAATGCGCGCATCATTTCGAGTAAGACTCGAACTAGCAGCGTGTCCGGATACCGGTTTCGGCCTGGATATGATTACTGAAATGATG
>ERZ887942.293-NODE-293-length-41972-cov-10.934967_pt1 | contig 41972 bp, 26 predicted proteins | sample MGYA00521099_ERZ887942 | MGnify/ENA primary metagenome ERZ887942 (study PRJEB32303, sample SAMEA104408605) | aquatic metagenome | biome: Brackish water; feature: Pelagic; material: water | place: Baltic Sea | collected 2014-06-07T06:48:00 | depth 16,251 m ... | reverse complement strand
ATGGGTTGATTGATGAATGAGTGGATGTGCGGATGTGTAGATGTGTAGATGTGTAGATGTGTAGATGTGTAAAAAAACATGGGCTTATTGACCCGCAATTGCCGACAGCCTGAGTGACCTCCTGAGCATGACGAAGGGTTAACGAAGGCTTCAGGCAAGATGTATTGGATTGAAAGTGAGAAAGATAAAAAACATAGGAGCTGTTTTGGCGCTGCTTGTATTAGTGGCGGTTCAGGCATGTACTGGACAGAAAGATCCCTACATTGAATTCATCAAGCAAGAGCGTAGAGAAGATACCAAGAGCTTCTTGAACGCGGAGACCACTCCCCTCACAGACAAAGACAGAGCGACATTTCTTGGTCTTGACTACTTCACGGCGGATGAGAGCTACAAGGTGAAGGCAAAAGTGACTAAGCTGCCCAGGGAGATCAGCTTTAGCATGAAAACCACCACCGATCGATTGCCAGAATACATGAAGGCGGCAAAGCTTGAGTTTCAACTGAAAGGAAAGGATTACAGCCTAATCGCCTACCGCAGCAAGGATCACCCGGAAGAAGGTTGGTTCATTCCTTTCACGGATTTAACCAATGGAGTTGAGACCTACGAAGTGGGACGCTACATCGACATTGATCTTCAAGAGACCATAAAAACTGAAATCGACTTGGATTTCAATTTGTGCTACAACCCCTTCTGTGCCTACGCAGCAAAGTGGTCTTGTCCGATTCCACCACCTGAGAACAACCTTGAGATTCGCATTGAGGCTGGGGTGAAGAAGTTTCACTGATTCGGTTACGAGTTACCCTCCTACGCTGCGCTTCGGGCGGGCAGGCAGGTTACGGGTTACCCTCCTACGCTGCGCTTCGGGCGGGCAGGCAGGTTACAGGTTACAGGTTTGAGCCAGGAAGAATGTGTAAATATGCTAATGTGAGAATATGTCAATTTTTCAGACTTCCAAATTGGCTAATTCTCAAATTCACTCACCAAAACACTCACATCCGCACATCTCTAAAAACCTTTTCAATCTGATTCTGTTTCTCTCCAGTGAAATCATTCATCTCCTTTCGCAAAGAGTACGCTCATCCGCTTCCTGAGAACCATCGCTTTCCGATGTTGAAGTACGAGCTTTTGCCCGAGCAGTTAAAACGCGAAGGCATTGTTGAAGATTCCGACTTCTTTGAACCGCAAGAAATAGCCGAGGAAGACATCCTACGAGCTCACAGTGAAGATTACCTGCGGCAATTGGAGAATCTGTCGCTTTCACCAAGAGAGCAGCGTAAAACGGGCTTTCCTCACTCCCCGCAGCTCATTGAACGAGAGAAAATCATCATGCAGGGAAGTCTGGACGCGGCAAAAGCAGCTCTTGACGGCGGACTGGGATTTAACATCGCTGGAGGAACACATCACGCCTACACGAATCGAGGTGAGGGTTTCTGCCTTCTCAACGACATCGCCATCACTGCACTCCACCTCCTTGAACATAAGCTGGTAAAGCAAGTACTCGTTGTAGATCTCGATGTGCATCAAGGAAACGGTACGGCAGAAATCTGCGCTGGCAACAATCGCATCTTCACCTTCAGCATGCACGGAAAAGCGAATTACCCGCTGCATAAAGAGAAATCGGATTTGGACATTCCCTTGGAAACGGGAACGGGTGGCGACGTCTACCTGCCGCTTCTAGAGCAAAACCTCGAACGACTTCTAAACCAAGTGAAACCCGACTTCGTGATTTACCAATCGGGGGTTGACGTTCTAAAAACTGATAAGCTCGGTCACCTCGGACTGAGTAAAGCTGAGTGCAAAGAGCGGGATCAAATCGTTTACTCAAAACTCCACAGCAAAGACATTCCCGTAATGGCCTGTATGGGTGGTGGATATTCCGAGAAGATTGCTGACATCGTTGATGCGCATGCGAATACGTATCGGGTGGCGCGGGAGGTTTATCACTAAGAGCTTTAAGCTGTAAGCCGTACGCCTTAAGTATGTTTCAGTCATCCCGAGCTCTCAGCCAGTCACCCCGAGCTTATTGAAGCTTAATAAACCAATTCCCTTGCCCAAATCCCAAATCCTTTTGTGCTCTGCTTAACTATTTCCTACTTCGACATGCTGAGTTTAACGAAGCACGAGAAGTAGAGTCTAGTTTGCACAAAGCAGCCCTTCGTTGTTTTGAAAAAGAAACGCCCTTCGACCCTTCGTTAAACTCAGGGTGTCGGTTCAGAGGGCAACTCTACAAGCCCATGCTTTAAACTGTAAGCCCTAAGTATGTTTCAGTCATCCCGAGCTCTCAGCCAGACATCCTAGGCTAATTGAAGCTTAGTAAGCCAAATGCCTTGCCCCAATCCCAAATCCTTTTGTGCTCTGCTTAACTATTTCCCACTTCGACATGCTGAGTTTAACGAAGCACGAGAAGTAGAGTCTAGTTTGCACAAAGCAGCCCTTCGTTGTTTTGAAAAAGAAACGCCCTTCGACCCTTCGTTAAACTCAGGGTGTCGGTTCAGAGGGTAACTCTACAAGCCCATGCTCTATGCTCTCGGCTCTCCCTCAGTCTTTCCAAATGTCCTTCTCGTCCAACACCACGTGTCCCCAATTCTCTCCGCGTCGGATGCGGTTGAGTTGAGTGTGGGTGATGTTGTACCTGCGGGCGATGTGAGACTTTTTCTCCTCGTCGCGAGCGAGCAGTTTCTTTATTGTCAGCACATCGGATTCAGAAAGCTTGGAGTGTTTCACCTTCGACTTCGAAGCGATGAACTTCGGATTCAAATTAAGGTGTTGCTCCTTTTCCAACTTTGTTGCCCACTTCAAATTATCGACGTGATTGTTCTCTTTGTCGTAATCTAAATGCAGCACAAAAGTGGCCTTCTCACGCTTGTTGGGTATGAAATGTGAAGCAATCAACTTGTGCACGTAATGCGATACGCGTTCTCCTTTTTTATTGGTAAAGGCAACCATTGGGTAACCTTGGACTCGTCCGCCTTTAAGGATTTTTGCATCCTTTCTTCCGTAGGCGTAACTCCGGATTCTTCCGCAATTGGAAATCTCGTATTTAATTCCATTCACGAATCCTCCTAGATCCAAAGCTTTCCAAACTTCGTCCTTGAAATCATTCATATGTCTCGGGTTTCGATCGGGGTAGCGATCTCGTTCTCGCTGCAAAGTTATGGATTCGCTTCCAGTAAAAAGGTGCAAAAGTCACACTAGGAAACTTACGGGGAAACCAGCTCCATAAGCTGAGCACAAAAGATGGCGCCGTAGGTTCCCAGCGCATAACCAAGAACCGCCAAGAGCACGCCTACTGGAGCTAAGGATGGATGAAAAGCCGCCGCGATGATGGGTGCTGAAGCAGCTCCACCTACATTAGCTTTTGAACCTACTGCCAAGAAGAAAAATGGTGCTCGAATGATTTTGGCAACCAGAACCAAAAGCGCAACATGGAATGCCATCCAAATAAAGCCAACCAACAAGAGACCTGGTTGAGAAAGGACAGACAGTAAATCCATCTTCATTCCGATGGTGGCTACCAAAACATAAATGAATACACTTCCAATTCTACTGGCGCCTGCTCCCTCCCACTTTCGAAGTCTGGTGAAGGACATGATGATCCCAATGGTCGTAGCCATCACCACAATCCAGAAGAAGGTGGAATTTAAAACTGAGTCGGAAAGACTGGGAATGTGATTGGCAATCAACCACTTCACTCCTTTTGCAATGAGGTGTGAGGCCGCAGTTGCCCCGAAGCCAATCCCTAATATCACCATGCTGTCGCTGAGCTTTGGAATCTTCGAAATGCCTTTGGTGTAAGCCTCCACAGTATTTTTTAAGCGATCGATGGCCGAGGAGTCTGCCTTCAACCAACGGTCGATGGAAGCCGCACGTCCGACTCCGTAAAGCAAGAAGGCCATCCAAATGTTGGCCACCACAATGTCGACCAAAACCATGGCCCCGTATTTCTCTTGGTTGTAACCGTAAATCTCCAGCATGGCAGCCTGGTTTGCACCACCGCCAATCCAACTTCCTGCAAGCGTTGCCAAACCTTTCCAAACCGCCTCCGGACCAGCACCACCAACAGTTTCTGGTGAGAAGATAGAAACGATGAGTATCGCTACTGGGCCACCCAAAACAATTCCAACCGTACCTGTGAGGAACATACCCAAACTCTTCGGACCCAGGTTGACGATTCCTTTTAAGTCGATGCTGAGTGTCATGAGGACCAATGCCGTGGGAAGTAAATAGAGCTTCGCCATATTGTAGAGCTCGGTCTTTCCTGAAATGAGCTCGCCCGCCTCATTTACTTCTTCCCAACGAACACCAATGACGCCTGCAGTTGCCAAAATGGAAGGCAATAAATAACACATGAGGAGTGCCGGAATGAAAGTGTAAAAACGCTTCCAGAATCCAGCTTCCTTAGAAGATGTGTAGAACACAAAGCCAAGAATGGCCATCAATATGCCGAATACAACGGCGTCGTCGGTAATGAGTGGAGCTTCCATAGTTCTTTTGAGAAGCGGTGAAAATAGACTTTTCTCCTTTAAAAACTTTCCGCCAAAAAACAGGAAACCTTTTCGAGAATTTACGTCTGATTATAATAACTACTTTCGTTTCAATGCCCCGTTTTAACTGCTTTTTCACACTGATAGCGGCTTTACTATTGACTCCCTTTCTGGGATCAACGCAAGCTCCCTTGGGGGAAGAAATGCCGGTGTACAATCGACTAGAGTTCATTCCAAACCAAGGTCAATACCACCCAAATGTGCGCTTCAAATTGGGTATGGGAGCCAATGAAGTCTTTCTAGAACAAAATCAAATCACGTATCACAGCATGGACCTCTCCTTCGCGGAACACCATGCGCACGACGAAAGAGCTCGTCCGGATTCCATTGCACGGCATGCTGTAAAACTTGAATTTCTGGGCGCAAACCCTGAGGTGAAACTGAAAGGGACGGAACGCGGAGATCACTACTTCAACTTCTTCTTGGGAAAAGACCGAAGCAAATGGGCACCCGAAGTACATCCTGTTGGTAAGGTTGAATACAAAGACCTCTATCCCAACACAGACCTCATCTTCTACGAGAATGGTGGTCAGGCGAAATACGACTTTGTGCTGGAAGCAGGAGCAGATCCTAGCCTCATCCGCATGCAGTACCGCGGACAAGATGAGCTCAAACTCAAAGGCGGCAACCTCTTCATAAAAACATCTTTGGGCAATGTGCAGGAACAAGCTCCTTTTGCCTACCAAGAGATCGGCGGAGAAAAGCTGCGCGTTGATTGCAAGTTCAAATTGGAGGGAAATGTGCTTTCCTTCGACCTGGGCAAGTACGACGAAAGCAAAGTACTGGTGATTGACCCTACGCTCATCTTCTCAACCTACTCGGGATCAACAGCAGCGAACTTTGGTTACACCGCCACCTTCGACTCGGAAGGATTTCTTTACAGCGGCTCCACTGTATTTGGTTTAACCGGAACCTACCCCACCGATACGGGAGCATTTCAAACTTCTTTTGGCGGAGGAACGGGAACCTCTGCCCCACCTTTTGGCTTGGGCGGAACCGATGTGGCCATCACCAAATGGGACACCACAGGAAGCAGCTTTGTTTACAGCACCTATCTAGGAGGGAACGAAGACGAGCTTCCGCATTCCCTTGTTGTGAACTCCCGCGATGAACTCTACATTCTTGGAACCACAGGCTCATCCAACTTTCCAGTCGACAGCCTCGGCTACGACACCAGCTTCGCTGGCGGACCCTCGTACACGCCTGCGGGTGGAGGAATTGGAATTCGCTATGGAAACGGCTGCGACATATTCGTGAGCAAGCTCAGCACTCAGGGAAGCACGCTGCTCGGCTCGACCTATTTGGGTGGAACCGGCAATGACGGTATCAACAACTCGCTTGGACTCGTCTTCAATTACGCAGATGAAGTGCGGGGTGAAATCGATGTGGATCAGTTCGACAACATCATGATCGCCTCTTCCACCGCATCCACCAACTTCCCCATGGTGGGCTCTCCATTTCAAAACACCAACCGTGGAAACCAGGAAGGCATTGTGGTAAAACTCACCAATGGCCTGAACGGAATTGTGTGGAGCACCTACCTCGGCGGAAACTTCGACGATGCCGTTTACAGCTTAGCCATTCGTTCGAACAACGACATTGTGGTGACTGGAGGAACGGTTTCTTCCAACTTCCCAAACAACACCAACGCTAATTTCCCAAGTTACCAAGGCGGACGTTCGGATGGATTTGTCACGCACATCCGCGCTGATGGTCGTCAGATGATTCGATCTACTTACTACGGAACAGGAGCCTACGACCAGAGTTACTTCGTTGAAACCGACAAGGACGATAATGTGTATCTCTTTGGCCAGACCCAAGAAAATTGGAATGCCCTCATCCAAAATGCAACCTACAATACACCTGGTTCGGGTCAATTTGTCTCAAAGCTGAACAGCACGATGGACACCACCATCTGGTCGACCCGTTTTGGAACATCAACCCCAAGTACTTCCCCTGCCAACATCAACATTTCACCGACTGCCTTCCTTGTGGATCTCTGCAACGCCATCTACCTTTCCGGTTGGGGTGGAACCACGAATGGTTCGACTGTGAATGGCATGGACACCACCACCGACGCTTTCCAGGGAACAACCGATGGCAGCGACTTCTACCTGATGGTGATTGCCGATGATGCTTCTTCTTTGAAATACGGATCCTTTTTCGGGGGAACCGCCTCAGAACACGTTGATGGAGGTACCTCTCGTTTCGATCGAAAAGGAAAAGTGTACCAAGCCGTATGTGCTGGCTGTCCACGTTTGGGCTCACCAATTCACGACTTCCCCACCAGCCAAACGGCTTACAGCGATTCGAACCTAGCAGCCAATCCGCCTTCCTGCAACCTAGCAGTATTTAAGATGGACTTCAACTTACCTATTGTGGTGGCCGACTTTCAAGTTGCGCTCTACCATTGTTTGGGCGATACGGTATTCTTTAATAACAACAGCTTGGAGCAAAGCCAAACGAACTTCCAGTGGTTCTTCGACGACGGAACCACATCGGGTCAGCGCGATCCTTTTCACATCTATACAAGTCCGGGCGATTACTTCGTTCGACTGGTGGTTTCGGATACCGGAACCTGCAACCTCGCCGACAGCATCACCAAACTGGTGCGCATCGTTGCCGACACCAGCATTCAATTTGCGCCACTGCATATGTGTTACGGCGACAGCCTGCAAATTGGATTTCAACCGCTCTACTTCAATACCTACAATTGGAGTCCGGGTATTTACACCACCGACTCTACCATCGCTCGTCCTTACGCGACGGCGCCCGACACCACCGACTACATTCTTTTGATGGACAATGGCGTTTGCGTCGACACCGTGCGACAAACCGTCTTTGTTGATTCGAGTGTAACGGCGATATTCACCGCCCCGGCGCTCTTCTGCTTGCGCGATAGTTTGGATGTGGCCAACAGCAGCAGTCCGTACCTCTTCACTTCCTACGAGTGGGATTTCGGGAACGGCGATACCAGTCTGCAGAAAGACCCTTTCTACACCTACACTTCGCCTGGAACCTTCAATTTGCGATTGATTGCGCGAGATCCTTTGAGTTGTAATTTAAGCGATACCAGCATTCAGCAGGTAGTGGTTTTGCAAGATTCGGTGTACAATCTTCCTAGCATCACTTTTTGTCCGGGCGATACGTTTCAAATTGGCATTCCTCCAATTTCCTTTCAGCCTTATCTCTGGCTTCCTGGAACCTATTTGAGCGACTCTACCATCAGCAATCCCATCGCCTACCCAGATACCACCACTGAATATGTGCTCTTGCGCGACAACGGAGCTTGCTACGATTCCATTTTTGTGGAATTGGTTCAGGACAGTGCTGTGCTTTCGAGCTTCAACTCTTTGACTGAAATCTGTGCTCCTTTCAATCTGCAATTCACGAACACCTCTCAATTTCTCCAAAACTCACAGTTCTTCTGGGACTTTGGCAACGGCGACACTTCCCAAGCCTTAAACCCAGCTAAGACATACACCACGCGCGGAACCTATGCCGTGAAGCTGGTGGTATTTGACGCAGCTTCTTGCAATGGCATTGACTCGGTGAGCATCAACATCAATGTAGACGAGGACAGCACTTACGCTGTGGATACGGTTGTCTTGTGCAATGGCTTGAGCGAAGAAATTGGATTGCCTTCCAATCCGAGCTACACCTACATCTGGAATACCTCCTTTGGCATTACCGACTCCAATATCTCGAATCCTGTAGCTACAATTACCCAGTATCAATTGTATGAGCTGCTGGTGGATCGAGGCGCTTGTGTGGATACGGTATACCAACCCGTAGATGTGGATTCCATATTTGTTCTGCGCGATGCCGACACTTTGGTCTGCAGCGATGCCGCCGGCATTGGTATGGAATTGCGAACCAAAGGCACCGGTGTGCGCTTTCACTGGGCTTCGCACCCTTCCTTCATCGATACATTGAACGCCAACAAAACCGACAGCTTCGCTACGGTGATTCCTTTCGATGCCGAGAATACCTACTACATCAAAACTTGGAGCGAGAAAGGCTGCGAGGAGAACGATACCATCGTTTTAAACGTAGGTGATTTAGGTGTGGAAGTCAGCCGCGATTCCTTCATCTGTTTCAACGACAGCATCAATCTAGAGGCTCTCACCACCATTGCCAACGATACGCTCAGCTTTCTTTGGGGTCCAGGAAATGAGATTTTCGGACCGCTGGATTCCAACACGGTTCTAGTCAATCCTCTCGAAGACATTGTATTCTACGTGCACACCATCAACAGCATTGGTTGCGAACGCGACGACAGCATTCTGGTGGAAGTCTCGGATTTGATGCCTACGTCTCTTACTGCGGAAAGCGACAAGGATACCATCTTGATTACAGAGTCTGCACAGCTTGTAGTGCTTCCACTGGGCTACAATTATGTTTGGCGTCCGGGAATTGCATTGAGCGACAGCACCTCCTCTACTCCGGTTGCTTCTCCTGGTGGAACCATTTTGTATGAAGTGGATGTGATTGATCCTGAAAACGAAGACTGCTTCTTCACCGATTCTGTTCTCATTGTGGTGCGCGAACTCAATTGCGGATTGCCCGATGTATTCGTGCCAAATGCCTTCACGCCTGACGGTGATGGCAACAACGAGAAGCTCTTTGTGTACGGCCGCTTCATCAAAGAACTCTACTTCGCGGTATACAATCGTTGGGGCGAAAAGGTTTTTGAAACCACAGACCAGGACATTGGTTGGGATGGAACTTTCAAAGGTGTACAAGCACAAATCGGCGTCTATGATTGGTATTTGAATGTCGTTTGTGAAGATGAACAGCGCTTGCAGCTGAAAGGAAACACTACACTGATTCAATGATCAGGAGGCTATTAGGCATATCACTCTTATTTGTTTCGAGCATCAGCTTCGGGCAAGACATTCATCACACACAGTGGTACGATCACGCTCTTCAATTGAATCCGGCAAACACTGGGAATTTTGAAGGTGCCTATCGTTTTGCCGGGAACTTTCGTCAGCAATGGAAGTCGGTAACTTATCCTTTTCGAACCGTGGCTTTGGCTTTCGACGCCAACAACTTTCTGCGCAGCAAAGGCTTTTCGCTTGGGGCGGCCTTTTACAACGACGTTGCCGGTGATTCTAGGTACAGCACCAACGACTTCAAGATTATGGGCTCGCACAATTTTCGGCTCAGCAAGGACACCACCCACAGCATTCAGTTCGGTTGGAATGCAGCTTATCAGACGCGCAGCATCGACTTTTCTCAATTGACCTATGGCCAGCAATTCAATGGAAATGTATTCGACCCTGATTTACCCGGTGAACGATTCCTAGGTCGAGACGTCAATAAACTAGTAAACTTCGGTTTTGGGCTAGGTTACGACTGGTATAAAGAGGAAAGAAGAAAGTTCAGAATTGGTCTAGCTGTCCTCAACCCTACCCAACCCACAGAAGGTTACATGTCTGCGGCACCGAATATTATACCTAGAAGAATTACCGCCACCTTCACCTCCCGTTTTCGTTTGAACTACGACTTAGACGTTGAACCTTATGGTTTGTATCAGCGTCAGAATCAATATCAAGAATTGGTGCTCGGAACCAGTTTTCGCTACACACTAGATCATCGCTTTTTCCATTACCGCGCAGTATTCGTAGGAATCTCGAGCCGCATTGGAGATGCTGCCAATGGCATTGTGGGTTATTACCACGGAAGTTGGAAGTTTGGCGCCAGCTACGATGTGAACTATTCGCCATTCACCAACGCCAGTAATTACCGCGGTGGATTTGAACTTTCAGTCGTGCACATCTGGCGCAATGTATTGCCTCGCCGCGTGCGTTATCGTCAGTGTCCGAATTACCTATGAGAATTCTACTCTCCATATCGCTTGTTCTATTCGGGAACGCGCTTTTAGCGCAAACGCCAAAGCAGTGGGAGAGCTATGGAGATAAGTCGAAGGAAGAAGGCGACCACTACGGAGCGGCCATCTATTACCACAAGGCGGTGGTCATCGACGAGGACAATCCGGCACTTTGGTTGAAGTACGGCATGGAGCTGAAAGCATACAACGATTACGATCGGGCCGAAGAAGCTTTCCAGGCAGCATGGGACAAACACCTATTGATGGATCAGCAAGTATCTCAGTTCTGGTTGGCCACGATGCAGAAACACAACGGACACTACCGCAAGGCATTTGTCAACTTCGACGACTTCTACCAGAACTATCCAAACCGCACAAGTTTCTTGGTTCAAAAAGCCAAGCAAGAAGCCATTTCTTGCCGCTGGGCCATGTCGCACCAAACCGATAGTTCGAATTTTAAGCTAGAGAACGTAGAAGACGCAGTAAGCTCTGAGTATTCAGAGTTCAGTCCGTACTTGATGCCCGACCGTTCCCTCCTATTCACTTCACTGCGTTTCCAGAAAAAGAGCAACGGGCAAGAGCTGATGAAGGAAGACGAAGACCAGAAGATTTGGTTGTACAAGGCGCTTTGGAAAGACTCAGCTTGGGAAGAGGTTGTGGCCTTCGACACCGTTCTAAATCCAGAACACCAGAACTTTGGCAATGCTTGTCCGAGTCCGGATGGCAAACGCATGTACTACAGCTTGTGCGACGATCACTTCAACTGCTCGATTTGGAAAGCCGAATTGGCTGCGGATGGAAGTTGGGGAAATGCCGAGCCGCTCAACACGATGGTGAACGAAGCTGGAAGCAACAACACCCAAGCTCAGGCTGTGGAAATTGACGGCAAGGAAATCTTGTTTTTCAGCTCCAACCGATTGCGCGGACGCGGCGGCATGGACATCTGGTACAGCACCTACGACGAGCGGCGCAAAGCATTCAGTAAACCCCGGAATATGGGTAAGAATGTGAATACCCCCGGCGATGAAATTTGTCCGTTTTGGTTGGCCGACAGCAACCACTTGTACTTCTCTTCCGACTGGCACGAAGGCTACGGAGGTTTCGATGTCTTCATGACCAAAGGCACGCTGAACTCTTTGTACAGGCCAAAAAATATGGGACTTGGCATCAACACTTCCGCCAACGACCTATACTTCAAACGCTTTTCAGAGCAAGGGCTTTCCTTCCTGACTTCCAACAGAAAAGGCAGCATCAGCTTGAAAGGACAAACCTGTTGCAACGACATTTACATGGCTAAGGAGATTCCAATCGAGAAAGTAGAAGTAGTGAAAGAACCCGATCCAGTGGTTCTAAAAGAAGAAAAACTCGAAGAAGAGTTGGAGGTGGTGAAAGACCTACTTCCCTTGAGCTTGTACTTCCACAACGATCAGCCGAATCCACTTTCGTGGTCTACCACCACCGACCTCAGCTACAAAGAAGCATTTGGCGATTACCACAGTATGCTCGAAGAATATGTGACCGCCAACAGGCACATTGCCAAACACCACGAAACCGATTCGATGGTAGAGGCTACGCGGCTCTTTTTTAAGGAGGACGTTGAGGGCGGTATCAACAAGCTCGACCAGGTGATGGAGATGGTGAAACACCAATTGAATTCGGGGTACCAGATTGAGCTCACCATCAAAGGCTTCGCCTCACCCCTCGCCCGTTCCGACTACAACCACAACCTCACCGAACGGCGCATCATGTCGTTGGTGAATTACTTCGAGCGCTACGACGATGGCTTCTTCATGAAATACATCAGTGCTGCCGAAGGCAAGGCTCAGCTCATTCTCAAGGAAGAACCTTTCGGGGAAAGCACGGCCGCCACCCACATCTCCGACGACCGTGACGATCACCGACGATCGGTTTATGGTCTTACAGCAGCTAAGGAGCGGAGGATTGAGATTATTCGGATTAATCAGCTGCGTTGATATAATTAATGTGGTAATTCGAGAATGTGGGAATTTGCCAATTATTCATTGCCAAGATTCTTAAAATCGTTTCGAGTCCCTGAGCTTGTCGAAGGGTCGAAGCCTCGTGAATCAATCCTTACTCGTCGACCCTTCGACAAGCTCAGGGTGACTATACCTAATTGAAGGTTCAAGAGGAGATGATCATATCCCATGCCCACATCCCATAGCCTTTTGAATCTCTTGCTCAATTCTCTCTTGCGCTGCCGCGCGGGCAATTTGATTGAAGATTGAAGAATGAATACCCGCCAGTGGTCGGGTAGGTTGAAGATTTTAGAAGTGGCCTTATGGCAGAACTCAAAAAAGGCATTTGGAAAGTGAATTGTAGAAAACCATGACTGAAGCCGCAGGCAAATCCAGCACTTGGGATTTGACAGGCGAAGGGAAGCTCGTTTTCAAAATTCAATTTCCTGCCCAGCGCCTTTGCTTCCTTTTGGCGCAGGAAAAGGAAGGGCCCGACCGGCCTGAGGTCAAAACCTCGTCTGGCAAGACAGAAAACCCCTTCGATCCTTCGACAGCGTCTGCGCCAAAGGCTTCGCCACCGGAGCAAGCTCAGGACCCAGGGTGACTGAATGAGAGTGATGTAGTGATAGTTTAGAATTTGTAATTAAAAATCGATAATCCGAAATTCTAACAAAGCCATAAAGTAGAATTGACTTTCAATATCCCCAGATTGACAAAGCTTCCTCTAACTTTGACGTATGTCTACCGCATGGATCATATTCATTGTTGTGTTGAGCGCGCTCTTGCTGATCTTGATTGCGCTTTTCCTGCTGTTTGTGTTTCAAGAACGCCTCATTTTTAAGCCAGAAGCAGTTCCCGAGGACTATCAGTTTGAGTTTAATCTGCCTTTTGAGGAACTCTTTTTTGAACCACGCAAAGGCGTGCGCTTGAACGCTGTGCTCTTCAAAGCCAAAGAATCCAAGGGTCTGTGTTTATTCTTTCACGGACATTCAGGAAGCAACGCCACTTGGGGTTATGTGGCCGAAGAAATCGTAAAAAACGGTTGGGACTGTTTGGTCTACGACTACCGAGGTTACGGCAAAAGCACCGGAAAACACCGAGCTGAAATTAGCCTTCATAAAGATGCCGAGTTCGTCTATGAGGTGATGTCGGAACGATACAATGGCGAAGAAATCATTTTTGTTGGTCAGAGCTTGGGTTCCGGAATCGCTACCCGACTCGCTACCAAATTTATTCCCAAGAAGCTCTTGCTCATCACACCATATTTCAACTTCGCCGATGTGGTGCACTTCCACTACCCTTTTCTACCGGCGCGCATGATGTTGAAGTACCGCTTTGCCACCAACAAACTCATCTCAGAATTGGTCTGTCCGGTTTATCTCATTCACGGCACCAAAGACACCCTAGTTCCGTTTGAGAGCAGCATTCGATTATCTTCTCTTTCCGACAACATTCTTCTAACCACCATTCAAGGTGGGGAGCATGGGAATCTTCAGACTTATGAGGAGTATCGGGATTTGATGAAGGATGTTCTTTCTGTTTAGAATTCAATAGTTGAAGAGCGTCAAAAGTCAAAGAGTGAAAGAGCTCAAAAGTTTTAGCCTGCACTCTCAAATTAGTCTTTGGTTTTAGGTCAATACCCACTTCGAGTGACTGAGTTCATCGAAGCCCGGGTTAATTCGATGTTCGATTGTCGATGATTGATTTTGGATTTTTGATTCAAGGTAAGGAAGCAACTTTCATCTTTCCTCTTCAATCTCATATCTCCATTGCGCTGCCGCGCGGGCCATTTGATTGAAGATTGAAGAATGAATAGTTTAAATTTTAGAAGTGGCCTTATGGCAGAACTCCCATTTGGCCAATTGGAAAGAACTCTGTAGAAAATAACGATGAAGAGCAAAAGAGGATTTGGGCCAGGGATTTGAGATTCTCCTTTTCCAACATTCAATATACCTAGTCCTCCTGAGCGAGTCGCTGAGCCTGTCGAAGTGCTGAAGGGAGATGTAAAGTATTGCTCGGGCTTCGACAAGCTCAGGGTGACTAGTAAGCGGTATCCCCGAACAATCAATAATTGATCATCAAAAATCAATAATCAACCTAGGGCATTTGGGAAGTGGAACGTAGAAAACCATGACTGAGGCCGCAGGCAAATCCAGCAATTGGGATTTGACAGGTTGAGGGAAGCCAGTTTTCAAGTTTCATTTCCCTGCCCAATGCGCGTTTTGCTTCCTTTTGGCGCAACAAAAGGAAGGGCCCGACCAGCCTGAGGTCGATAGAAGTGATATTACCCGCTCTTCGACAAGCTCAGAGACTCGTAACTTGTAATTGGTAATTCAAGCCCCAAACTCGCCAGTGGCAAGCATCACTAACGTACAAGCCTCAATCGACTCTATACCTTGAGCATCTGCTAGGGCAACAAGCTCCGGATTCTCCGTTCCCGGATTGAAGATGATGCGCTTGGGCTTTTGGGATAGGATGTAATCGTAGTACTGAACTTGATTTGTCGGGTTTAGGTAGAGTGTTACCGTATCGACGTCTTCGTAAGTTTTAAAATCATTGTCGATGGGAACGCCGTCGATTTCCCCTTTTCGGATTCCTACGGGTAGAACCTCATGTCCAAATTTGAGCAGGCGTTTGGTGGCTATGTTGCCGTAACGAGCTTCGTTGGTATTGGCTCCTAGGATGAGGGTTCTTTTACTCATTTGATGATTCTCTTCAGCAGACGCAGTCGGTGCGTGTAAGTTCCATTCTCTTCATGGAAAATCCCTTGATGATCGATCCGATCGATGCGCACTTTGCCCGAGGCGTGAATGATGTGCTGAGCATCGATGAGGATTCCCACATGGGTGATCTTCCCGTTTTCATTGTCAAAGAAAGCCAAATCACCTGCTTGTCCTTCTTCCACGAAGGAAAGAGTGTCCCCAATGTCGGCTTGCTGATATGCATCACGTGGAAGTAAGATTCCATTGAGGCGAAACACCACCTGCACAAAGCCCGAGCAATCGATGCCAAAAGGGCCTTTACCTCCCCACAAATAGGGCGCATTGAGATACATATAGGCGTCTTCGATGAGCTTCGGTCGCTGCGTTTTTTCCTTCAGCGCTTTGCAGGAAGTTTGAACCGAGAATTCTTGTCCGGCAATCTCAAAACGATCGGCGGCTGGCAGCAGACTGCCCATCAAGAGTGTTCTTACAGAGTCTTCCGCTTGTAGGATTCCAACCAGTTCAGAGCTTCCGAAGAGTTTGCTTTTGGTATTGAGTTGTTTGTATTCGGCGCCGTTGATTTCCGTGAGCTGTTTGGGATCTACCCAGCATTCATAATCATCGAAGCTGGTTCTGATCATCCACCACTTCTCTTCTTTCTCGAGAATCTCGCAGGTTTCTCCAAAGAGCAATTGCGTCACCATCTCGGAAGCATCGGCTGCTTCTGCGCGGCAGGGAATTACGGATAAGAGACAAACGGCATGCATAGAACGAAAGTAATGCCTCTGTTCTTCGCTTCATCGCTCGATTGATAATTCCTTCAATATGGGAATGTGGAAAGGTGTAGACCCGCCATCGCTCTGCTCTTTCGGGCAGGCCCGTGATCGCTTCGCTCTTTCGGGCAAGTGTGCGAATTTGGAAATATGAAAATTGATCATTTACCACAGTCAGGCTGAGCTCGTCGAAGCCTCGTTAATCAATCCTTACTCGTCAACCCTTCGACAAGCTCAGGGTGACTGTATGAGAGTGGAGAGTGAGAGTGATCCGCCTCTGCTTCGCAGATTCGGACAGGGAGTGAGAGTGAGAAAAATCAACAATTCGTAACTCGTAATTTAAAAATGAGAGTTGAGTATTATAGCACAACAACAAACGGCCAATTGGTAAAAGCTCTGTAGAAAATAGCGAAGCGGAGCGTTAATATCCATTTAGAATTTAAATGGATTAGCTCAATGAGCGTCATTTTCGAGGAGGTATTTCCTGGCCCTTGCTGTTTTGCTTCCTTTTGGCGCCACAAAAGGAAGGCCCGTCTGCAAGACAAAAAGAAAGATTGCCTAAGTGAAGTAAACCAGCCCTTCGACCGCTCCTCCGCTAAAGCTACGGTCTACGCGGAGGCTCAGGAACTCGTAATCAGAAATCAACAACCGAGCTTGCGAGCTCATCGAACGAAGAGAGATAATCGACAATCGGTAATCAATAATTAACAAATCCACTTCAACAGGCTAAGTCTGCTCCTGCGGCCGAAGCCTTAGGCGCGGGACTAAACGAAGCCCGAGAAAGATAAGCGCCCTTCGACAGGCTCAGGGTGACTGAGGTGGAGTGTTAGAGTGATGGAGTGAAACCTTAACCAACTAGCACCCCACATCCTGAGTGACCTCCTGAGCTTGACGAAGGGTTAACGAAGGACGAGGGGACGAAACCAGTAATCGGTAATCAGTGATTGATCATCGCTAATCGAAAAAACTACTCCTTCTCCAACACCAAAACGATCTTATTGAAGTCGGCGGCGGCGTTGATCACCTTGATGAAATTGGCGTGCGTTTCAAGTGGGTAAGAAATGTCGCGGTAGTATTCGATGACTTTTACTTTCAATAGATTTCCTTCCAAGGTGTAAGTCGAGGTAAAGGTCATCCGACGCTCTCCATCCACTTCATAGAAGATGTCCATGTTCAAGTCCTTAGGGTTTTTGATGGTATAACCTTCAGGAATCTCAAACTCCAAGCGACGGTCGTACATGTGGTTGTATGAATTTTCGATCGGCAGAACACGCTTTTTCTCTTGGTACATCTCTACTTGAGAGCCAATCGACAATCCGATTTTAAAAATGTAATTCGGACCGGCCTTTTCGAGCAGGGAATTGGCTTTCACCTTTCCACTCAAAATCATCGGGTTCACCATGATGTCTTCCTCATCTATGTTCTCAGCTGAAAAGCTCAACATTTCATCTTCACCTTCGGAAGCTTTCAAAAGGCTCTCTCCTACTTCACGCTGACTCTCTTCTGGAATCAATTTGAAAGCACCTTGAAGAAAAGAAGCACTCAAACCCGTCATTTCGCGCGTCACATCCATCTCAATGGAGGTCTTATCGTCGCTCATCTTCATCTTCAAAGTCAGGTTGTCCTGATTTTCTAGGTATTCGCTGGCTGGGATGTATTCAACGCTTCCCAATCCGGTCTGAAGGTCGCCAATGCTGACCTCTTCAATAAAAAGACCGTAGTTGTTTGAATACTCCGCAGGCACAAAACCCAATCGAAACAGCTCTTCACCGGGCGCTAGAAACTTGTCCATGTCTGGGAAATAGAAAAAGTACTCCTGCAGATTCGCGTAGGACTCAAAGTCCTTGTCGAACAAGGCTTCATTGCGGTCGCAGGTGAGCACAACCTTGTATTTGATGTTGTGCTCCTTAAACATGGCCATGAAAAGCGTCATCAGACCATTCTGGTTGGTGATCTTATCGTCTAGAATTCGTGGAATCTCTAAATAGTCTTCACCCAGACTTTCATAAACAGCGATGTTCCGTTTGATGTAAGACTCAATCTTACGAACCTTTTCCTCCTCGCTTCCATTCAACTTAAGCTCCTTGGAAAGCTTTTTCACTCGTTTCAAATCCGACTTCGAAAGCTTTGGGTGAAGGTTCTGGTAAATGCTCTGCGCTGCCTTGGCATATGATGTCACTGCATTGCTGGAGGTGGATACATTCTCATCCAGCTTGAACTCAAGACGCATCAACGAACGCTGATAGGGGGCGTACTTCTCTTCGTCCAAGGCTTCGATGCGTGTATCGGCCATCTTGTACACCATTCGCTTTTTGTCGGTGGTGTCGGGAAGAACTTCTGTAAGTCCGTTGTAGGATTTGAAGCCAAAACGCAAATTCTTGGGTGCATAAAGCTCAAAGCCAGCAGCCTCCACTGGTACGTCTTTTTGAAAACTGATGCGGCGACCGGAGTAACTCGGGATGCGCTTGGTGGTGTAGAGAAATTCGATCTCCGACCCCAATTCGGCTCCTTCGATGGCGAAGAACTTATAAGCACCCTGCGCCTCCAAGTCGCTCACTTCTTTGATGTTCTCTTTATTGAACTCGGTCACTTCCCCATTGGGCTTGATCACCCGTGCTTTCGCGTCTATGAGCTCAATAGCTCGGTTCATGGAGATGTAAACTTTGTTGTTTCGCTGAATCGCATTGCTGGAATTCACCTTGATCTTCTTGTGCCAGGTGAAGTACTCCAACAGAGCATTATTGAAGCCTGGATCGTAGTAGAACTCAACAATCATCTTCTCCTTCAAAACCACTTCCAAAGCCTCCGAAGAGTCGCGATCTGTTTTGGTAATTGCAGGCTTTTCGGCCCAATCGTATTCTGTGTGTGCGAAGGCTTGTGCAAAGCCAGAACTCATGCCGAGGAGCATGAACAGGCAAAATCCGAGGTGTTTTATCATCGGGGTTCTTTTGAGAGGACGATGGACTCGTTGTAGACTTGATTCAGTTTGCTGATCATTGAGTTCCACTCGTCAAATTCATGTTTCTTGATGATGCGCCGATCTACGCGAATCTCAGAATCGAGTACAATCTTATTCTCGAATCTGGTGTAAGAAATGTCGAAACCAAAACTTCCATCCTTCGACTTAAAGCTGCTGGCCTCAGGAAGGTAACTGGCCTGATAAGACTCGGGAAGTTCGATCTCGTAGTGATTCCCCAACTGAAGTCGGTACCTGCGCTCGAAGTCGTACTTGCGGTTTGCCGTATCTATCTTCAAACCAGCCAAGTCGCGCTCCATGTGAGGATTGAAGTACATATTGTCTTCGTAGGTGGTCACATACGAAGCTACTTCGCCAGCGTAGGTAATGCGCAATTCCTTTTCTCGCTCGCCCAAATTTCCCAACTCGAAACTGGTTAGGTTGAAGCTGTTGTTTCCAAAACTCAAAAGGCTGCGTAGGTAATCTTCACGCTCTTCTTTCGAACGGTTCATCAAGCGTTGCTGAATTTCAAAGTTGTTGTAACCCCGCAGTTGACTCACGCCACGCGCCACAAGCTTTCCTTCTTCTATGCGTGCAAAAATGCTGTCCACTCCCCCGTTTCGATCTACGGCAACGTCGGCCACCTCAGCGACTTCATACTCACCCGGACCTTTACTCAAGAGCACTTCCTTTCCTTGAATGAAGGAACTCGGTGTTCCCATTGGCAGAAATTCGGAGGTGGCGTCTAGGAAGTAATATTCGTTGCCAGATTTATAGGTGGCAATCATGTGATTGTCGACGTAGGGCGAAGGAACTTCGTGATAGCTGTAAGGAATGTCGTTGGTTCCAACCCAGCTGATGTAAGACTCAATTCCTGCAATGCCCAGCATGGTATTGATGATGCTCGACATGCCCTTGCAATCGCCGTAGCGCTCTTCGCACACCAAACTGGCATCCTTGGGTACGTAACCTTGCATGCCTTCCTCAATGGCAATGTAGCGGATGTTGTCCTGAACCCAGTAATAGACTTGTTCTACCTTTTCCAATTCGGTCATATCCTTCTTGGATAAAAGGCTATCGACGATGCTTTTGAGCTCATTGGAAGGCGAAGAATTGAGGCCTTTCACATTCTCGTAATACCAAGCGTAGAGATCATCGAGTGTTCCTAAAACATCCTTCTTCACTCCATCAACTTCATATTCTTCAATGAAGAGGATGATGTGCGGTTCGGCATAGGAAATGCTCGGAGCCGAATTCTCTGAACGCATCTTATCGAGGTTCTCGGCTTTCCAGGTGTAAATCCTGTTCTTTCCTTTTTCTTCTTTCGTAAGCGTGAGGCCAATGCCATTCGTGTGAAACTCTTTAAAGGTGACTTTCACATTTTTGGGAAAGCTGAGTTTCATCTCGCTTTCTTCAACAGGCAGGAATGATGAGAAGTAAAAAATTCCAAAAAAGCGTGGATCAGTAATGTGTTTGGTGTACTGCATTTTGGTTCTTGCACCTTTCACCAATCCTGGGTAATAGAACTTGATCAGTTTGCTGTCGTCGAAAAAAACGTGGTCGGAAAACTCCTCCACCGTTTGAAACTCCTCAACCTTCCGCTCCTTGTATTTCTTGCCATTCGGAATGTAGCTCGCCGCTTGAATGTTGTCTACTTGTGTGAAATGTGAGAAGTGGATGTTGTCTTCTACATAGAAACGTGCATTGTCGTTCAGCAGCAAACGCTCTTCGTTTATTCGACTTTCAATTCCGAGCTCGCCCGATTTATTGAATGCAATTTGAACGTCTTCAGCTTTTTTGAGAATGACACCGTTTTCTTTGGGGTACTTCGCGCTGAAGTATTCGAGCAAATCTGCTGATTGCGCCCCCAGGAATTGCGCAAGACCAACAAAGATTAAACTCAGACTAAATTTTCTCATTTCGACCCAATCAGACTTCCGTCGTGGTAGTGTTCTGTTTTAAGCAAATTCCCCTCGGAATCGTAGAGCTTTTGTTCGCCATACCTTCTTCCCAAAAGGAAATTGCTTTCCTCTTTGAGTTTGCCGTTGCGATGATAGTAAGTGCACACTCCATGCCGATTCCCAAAGTAATACTCTTCAACAGAACGTTCGTTGCCATTCGAGTAGTATTCAGTTGAACGTCCTTGGAGCTCTCCGTGTTCAAAAGTACTCTCTTCCATCTTCTTACCGTCGGGATAATAGATGGTGAACGCACCTTCTAGGAAAGAATTAACATACTCGAAGCTGGCGGAGATCTTTCCATTTGGATAGCGCGATTCAATTTTCGCACTGCCCCCAACGATGGGAATGGCATCTACCAAAGCCCCTTTGCTCTTCTCATAACTGAATGAAATCAATTTTCCATATTCATGAAAACGCACAAGGTAGACATCGCCTTCCTCGCTGAAGTAGGTGGATTTCCCATGTCGCTCACCATTTAAATAGGGCTTCAAAGAAGAGAGTTTGCCATTGGGATAATAGGTCTTCCAATCACCCACTTGTTTTCCGTACTGGTATGCGCCCTCACTTTTCAAACCGCCTTCACGGTAGTACCATTTCCAAGGACCTGTGCGCTCATCTCGAATGAAGGTCCCAACGGTCTTGAGTTTCTTTCCTGGATAATACCACTTCCACTCGGACTCATCCATTCCATGCAAACGCAAACCTTCCGTTTCCACTTCAGCAAGTCCGTTCAGCCACTGGAACATTCCATTTCCATATCCATTTCTATAGCTGCCGCGCATGCGCACGCTGCCATCCGGATGATGGTACTCAACCACCTGAATCGTATCGAGAATGGGATGCGCATCCAGAGTATCGCCCACCAAATCGTATTCAATCAAACTCAGGAGGTAACCTTCTTGAACGAGATTTTCCAAGTACTTCTTTCCGTCTTCGTTGTAAAATTCCTGCACATCTTCCTGACTGCCATCGATGTAGAATTTCTTCGAGGCCAAAGTTCCATCGGAATAGTACGCTTTCCATATACCCGATCTGCCGTCGGCGGTCATCCAACCTTCATCTTTCAACTGACCGTTGGCATGAAACTCCTCGTAATAGCCATTCATATCTCCATTGAGATAATTCACGCTGTACTTCAGCTGTCCGTTCGGGTAGAAAGATCTGTATAGGCCCGAAAGTTCTCCCGCACTGTAGAGTTCTATGGCACTGATGATTCCGTACTCGTCGTAGTAATTCCATTCACCTTCCTTCTGGTTCCGAGAATAATTTCCTGTAAACCACTTGCTGCCGTCGACTCGATCTACCTCAAGCCAGAGTTTGCCAGATTTCGTTTGAGCTTCGCGCAGCATCTTACCATCTGCGTCGTAATTCCTGAAGGACATCAATTCATCTTTCTTGTAGCTCAGATCAAATACGAGCTTTCCATTTTGATCGTATTGCTTAAGCTTCCCTTCTTTATTCCCATCTTGGTCGAACTCGGTGCGGCTCTCTTTGATGCCTCCACGATAAAACTCTTCCCAGAGCCCAAGAGAGTTGCCATCTTTAAACTCACCCCGCTTTTGTACTTCCCCATTTTCATGAAAGTATTCCCAATCCCCAGTGGCCAGTCCATTTAGGTAATTCCCTTTGGTTCGTGTTTCTCCATTGGTGTGAAACTCTAAATAAGCTCCATTGAGTTTGCCTTCGGTGTAGAAAAACTCGCCGGATTTTTTGCCGTCCAGATAAAACTCATAATAAGGTCCATCTACGGCTCCATCGAGGTACGTGCACCGCACTCTTGCCGAATCGGTGCCGTGGTAAAATTCCGCTGCCCCATTTCGCTCACCGAGCTCGTAGGGAATGTTTGTGTTCACATTACCCATCGGGAAATAGTGGTTCAAGAGGCTCAACTGCCCTTCTTTGTACTCTCGCTTTTGAATCGGCTTTCCTTGAATGCTGTAGCTCTCGTACACACCGACGAGTTTACCTGCTTCGTCAAATTCCAAACGTTCGTCGACGCGATCGTTCGGATGATACCAATACCATTCACCAACCCTCTTACCATCTTTAAAACGGCCTTTGCTGCTGAGATTTCCCGACCAGTGATAGAATTCCCAATAACCCTCATTCTTATCGTTCAGCTTATTTCCTTTGGCTTGAAGTCGATTGCCTCGATAAAACCAATAGCTCAATTCACGCTCTTCGCCGTCCCAAAATTCTTTGTTCTGACCAAAAAATTCCTTCATTTCTATCAAAGACCATTGTCCGTATTCCTCCGCCTTTGATTTATTCTTTTTGAGGAGCTTCTCGGTTTTGGGGTTCCCTATGCCACGAGAGCAGTAATAGGTATAAGCCCCAAAATATTCTTCTTCACGAAGTTTCAAGAAATAGGGCACGTAATATTTCATCCAGAAATCCTCACTCGTCTCATCGTACTCCATGGTTTCAAAGAGCACTTGCAGTTGGCGGTAAATCTGAAAATCGAGCTTACTCTGAAGTTTGTACGCTTTATTCAGGGCAATGCGATTGCGCAAGATCAAATCGGTTTTTTGATAATTCCCTTTTCCAAAGTCAAGCTTTATGTCTTCCTTCTCGAACTCTCCTTTTAGAATGCTTTCTCCTAGAATGAGGTAGTTCACGGCTTGGGTGGTTTTCGCTCCTAAGCTCAGGGCCATGGCGATGCTCAAACCAGCTCGACTCAACTCGCCTTTTTTAGCCGCCATAAGAGCCAGCTTCAAATGAGAGCCCACATGGTATGGGTTCAATTTCAGAACGGACTTGTAGATTTCAAAGGCCTCTTGGTGGAAGCCCGCATTCTCATAGGTAACTCCTTGATTGTACCTAAGTAAATAGCTCGCTGGGCAACGCTCAACAGCTTTCTCAAAAACTTTGAGTGCCGATTTATAATCTCCACCGCGATCAAGTGCAGTTCCCTTGATGTTGTAGAACTGATCGATGTTGTCGATGTTGCGAAGAAGTCCTGTATTGCAAATTTGAATGGCTTCCTTGTAGCTGCTGTCTTCTAGGTAGCTTAAACAAATTTCGGCCAGCATCCAATTGTAATTGGTGTCGCTTTTTTCAACCGTCAGAAAATGCTCTATCGCCTCTTTGTATTCGCCTTTATTGTGCAATTCGATGGCCTTCCTTATGACCTCGCCAGAATTGAATGGAAGCTCTTGGGCCTGAGAAGGCATGAAGAGGAGAACTCCCATTAGGGCAAAAATGAACTGCTTGCTGTGAAGGCGCATTCTTTCAAAGATAGGGTTCAACGGCTTCATCTATGGCTATTATTGAAGACGCATACCAATTCCCAATCCGAAACGATACAAGGCTACGTCCTGTGTGTAGCTATATTGTCCCGTTCCTGTAAATCCTGTTTGACTGACCACCACCGTCACATCGTGTCGGCTGAAGGTTGCCTCCCCTGTGATGGACAAGAAGACATCCCCGATATACAGTCTGCTTCCCAAAGCAAAATTTAAAGCGGGCGCACTTCCAAACTGACCTTCTTCCAAAAGGGAAATGGTGGCTGTTGGATATTGATATACGGATTCAATTCTTGGAGAGCGGGAACCGAAAATTCCTGCACCAAACCGAAAGAAAAAGTCGGCCTGCTCGACTTGATATTCAATTACTCCAAAAACTTGAACGTTTCGAAAATTCCAGCTTCCAGCGGTAAAGTCCACCAAATTGGTATCCACAATGCCGTATATTTCTTCAAGCAAAGCCACATCGGCAGGGAGCAAGCCATAGCCTCCTTTGATGCCGATTCCGAAGATCTGATTGAATTTATAGTCCGCACTGATGGACCCGCTTCCACCTTCTTTGGCAAAGCCACTCTCCTGAGCGATTACATTCTTCGATCCCAATTGACCTCTTGGAATAGCAAACTGACCGGAGAGTTCTACTCTGGTTACATCTTGAGAAAAATCTTGTCGAGTCTTGGGCGGACTTGGCTTTCCAACGTAATCAAATTCTTGGGCCAATAGACTTCCAGGAAAAAGGAGACCCAAGATGCAAAGTGTTCGAAAAAAACACGGAACGAAAGGATGCGAGCGCTTGGGCATAAGCTCAAAAGTATCCATTCACATTGGCTGAAACGCTACCTTCGGCGACTCTTAATAACGGCAAGTCGTGGAAAAGACAAAAACAGATCGTATGCACCGCATCGCGGGCCGCTTGGAAGGAACTTCCTTTCTCCTTTTAATCTTCATCGCCATGCCGCTCAAATACATGGCAGATTGGCCTTGGGGTGTAAAAGTAGTTGGCTGGGCCCACGGGATTTTATTCATCGCCTACCTCTACATCTCGTGGATGCAGTACGATAAGCAACGCATTTCCCTGAAAGCTCTTGCGCTTTGTTTTTTCGCCGCGCTCTTGCCTTTCGGTCCTTTTGTTCTTGAAAAGAAGTTAGAGAAGTCTAACTAATAAATGTCGAGACGATCGACTTGGGAATCCTCTTGACGATACTTAAAGAACTGATTGAGGTTTGAAACGCGCAGATTTTTGATTTTGCTGTCGCGCACCATAAAGGCATTTTTCTTCTCACCCTCCTTCTTCTTCGCATCCGATTCGATTCTAAACTCGCTGATGGCTACATTTTGCAAGTGAAGTCCTTCTTTGAAACTGCAGTTGTTCAACTTCACATCTCCGATGTCTAGAGCTTCCAACCAAAAGACGTCGAATTCAACATTGTTTAGGATAATATCGAAGCCGACAAAAACCCTTCCCTCTTTCAGGATTACAGTACCCTCTGGTTCTTTTCGCATCTTTTTCCAGTAGTCTTTCCAACCATCAGACACTTCGGATCTGCTTCCAGTAAAGCTCATATTCTCGAGTTTCACCGCAGCCCAAGTATCTACGATTTCACCGTCTTCATCACGTTCATGCATTTCAGTCATGTAGGCTTCATAATGACCCGTGATCATCATAAGGAAATCGTAGTAATCGAAGACCATGGAATTTGACTCTTCTTTCGCAAACTCTTCAGCCTTGCGCTCTTGGTAACCTTTACGCTCCTTTTTCTTCGACTTCTTTTCAGCGTCGTCGACCTCAACTGAATCCACCGGCTCGGCTCCGGGTACCGCGCTTTGATTGGTAGAATCCAACAAAACAGCTTCGGTTTTTGGCGTTTCACCAAAAGGGTTCATGTTGATTTCTATGGAAGTGCTGTCCGCTTCTTGGGCAATGGACGTAAAACAGAGGAGCAGCAGAGCTGCAAACAAGCTTGAGAATTTCATGAAAATGTCTTTATTCAGTAGTTGCGATAAAATAGAGCATTCGCGCTTGAATACAGAAACATTTCGGGCAAAGGATTCGAAGAAATCGATGAGTGCTTAGTGCGCCTGAGGAATCGCCTTCACATGAGCTTTATAATTCACGCCGTTTTCATTTCCTTCAAACTTCTGTCCTAAGAAAATCAAGCCTTTGATGTCGAAAAGAATGCCGTTTGGTGAAATGGCCTTCACTCCGTAAGCCTTCTCATTCTCTCCAACCGCTTTGATGTGAATGACATTACCCATTTGAGAATATGCTGTAATGGGCCACATGAGAGTATCGTTTGCTGCCGCCATCAGAGGAGCCAATTCGCCGTCGGGTAAAATGGCTGCGACGGGAATTGAGGTACCTTCTGAAATCGTCACTTTCACGGGCATCATTTCTCCTTTCACAATAGCCTTTATGTTCAGAATGTGGTCGTTGTTTGCTTCTTTCAAGGCAACAACCTGATGCTTTCCACCTTTTGAGTCCAGCGCGATCACCGGCACGAAATCACCACTCGGTCCGATGGCCAGCACGCTCCATTTTGGAAATGCTCCAACAAAACCCATTTGAGGGAGTGCCTTTACGTGAGCCATGATCGGAGTCCCAGACACCCTTCCTTCCTCCTCCCGTTCGGTCATTTTGATGCCTTTTACATCGTAGAGTTTCCCTTTGTTAGAAATGGCTTTAACTCCAAGATACCTTCCATTGTCGCTCATCGCTTTGATGTGAAAGATCTTACCGCCTTCCCACAATGCAGAAACTCGAAATTGTCGCTTTTCTCCTTTGGCTCGGAGCGTTAGACTTGTTCCGTCGCTTAAGATTCCAACCACGGGCTTCAGTGAATCTGGATTGGTGCGAACTTTCACAGGGTACTGCTTATTCTTGATGGTCATGCGAATGTCGAGCATGCTGTTATTTTTCATCACATAGGCATGCACGGGATAACTCTTTCCGTCGTCGGTATATGCTCGAACTGGAAGTGAATTGCCGTTTTCTTGAATCGCTCGAATGTTCCAAACATCGGAGTTCTGCGCTAAGGCATTTAGGAGTCCGAAACTAAAAAGCAGACTAAGAAATAATTGGATTCTCATAGCATAAGGTTTACTAAACAAGGTTATGCCGAAGCTTTCCAAAAAAAACTGACCTCGGTCACATCTCCCGAAAAAGGAAGTTTTTCAAATCTTGGAATAGGGTCATTCCAAAGCCTTGACGAATCATTCACGTCGGCTACTAATATTTGGCCAAGACTAAAACCTTAAAAAATGTCAAAAGCCGCCCTAAAGATTTCAAAACATTTGACTTTCAAATGCCTTTCAAATGCTTTAGGTTTGAAAGGAACAGTTCGAATGCTTCGATTAAGCGTATTCTTCCTCCTCCTTGCCTCCACCTCTTTTGGTCAGCAAACGATTGACTTAATTCGGCTCGACCACCGATTCAGTCCATCTAAGGATACCTCTGGGAACTCGATTGCTTTTCACAGAACAAGTTTCGACCTGAAGATTCCCATCGCCTTAGATTCCGCCAAGAAGGACGTGATCTATTCCAACATCGTTTACCACCAGAACGTCTTCTCAGAAGGTTCAAATTCCATCACTTTCCAAAACCTACGACTTGTTGCTGGACACGTACACACGTATAAATCGGGTTGGAAACATCAGATTCTGGCGATCGGAACCCTAAGTGCGCAACGATCTTTATCCTTGGGTTCTTCAAAACAAATTGGGGGTATTGCTCTGTTCAAGAATGAATCGAACCTCGACCGAATATGGACCTTTGGAGTGTACGCGAATCGTGAGTTTTTCGGTACCCTCATCGTTCCTATTGTTGGTTACAACATCAAGTTCAACGACAAATGGCGGTTAAATGCATTCATGCCAATCTCTGCAAAATTGAGCTACACCGCCAGCGAACGGCTCACTCTAGGCGCTCAGTTCTACTCCTTTCAAACCTCCTATATGGCGCAGTCTTCAACTTACCTGCATGCCTCCGACCAGAATCTTTGGATGTTCAGCGACTTGTACCTAAGCGACTCCTTCGTTCTTCATTTTCGTGTTGGCCATGCCGTGGCAAGAACATTCAAAAACTATCAAGAAAGCGAGCAAACCAATGTTCGTTTGATGTTTCTTGACATCGGCCCTGAACGGCCAAAAACAACCAACTTCTTAAAAGACGGTCTCTCGTTCCAAGCGGGCCTTGTATTCCGACTTCCAACGAACTAAATGACCTCATGAAATCTACCAGGCAAATTTGGACACCTCTTTTCTCAACTCAATTGCTTGGTGTCCTAAACGATCACATCTTAAAGAACTCCATCATTTTCATCGGAATTTTTTGGTTGGCTCCTGAGCAAAAATCGGCCGTTATCTCCGTGGCTTCTGCTTTTCTTGTGCTGCCATTCGTACTTCTTTCTCCAGCTGCCGGAAAGTGGGCTCAAGAACAATCGAAACGCAAAATCTTTGTCTTGGCCAAACTCCTTGAAATACCCATCATGGCCATTGCGGCTGTGGGTTTTTTGATGCAGAACATTTACATCGTAATGGGTGCCTTACTTCTCATGGGTGCTCAGAGTGCAATGAACTCACCTTCCAAATTCGGACTCATCCGCGATGTTGGTGGTGTAAAAGGCCTCTCTTTTGGTGTGGGCACTATGGAGATGCTCTCCTTCATTGGAGTATTGGTTGGACAGCTGATTGCGGGCTACATCTCTGATTTAGAAACCAATTCCGAAGCCATCGCCAGTGGGATTTTAATGGTGCTTGCCGTTGCTGGATGGCTTGCATCAAAAACCATTAAGGTTGAAGAACAAGAACCTTCCAAGGTCGACGACTCGGTAAATTTTGTCGTGTTTCTCTACCGTTCTTTCAAGTGGGCAAAGGGCTTGCCCGGATTAAACTACACCGTATTTGGCTTGGCTTGTTTCTGGCTGGCGGCAGCTCTCATTCAAATGAATGTACTTGTGCATGCTCCTGAGACGTACAATCTTTCAAACACCCAAACCGCCATCATCATGTCGCTCATTGCGGTCGGAATCGGCTTTGGCTGTTGGGTTGCTGGCATGTTGGCCAAGGATCGCGTTGAAGTTGGAATGGCACCTCTCGGAGGACTGGGCTTGAGCATCTGCATGACCATCTTCGCCCTCTTCGAGATGGGATTAACCGCCTTCATAGTTATCCTTTCCATTGCAGCCTTTTTCAGTGGTTTTTTCAAGGTTCCTCTTGGCGCATGGATTCAAGAACGTGTGGAAGGAAGAAAGCTTGGCAACATTCTCGCCTATACCAACATGATTACCTTCCTGTTCATCCTAATCTCTGCAGGAATATTCGCAGCCTGCATGAAGTTCGGAAACACCTACACGGTTTTCGCAGTCATCGCAATTGTAGGTTGGATTATGACCTTCGTCACAGCCTTTAAAGTTCCAGCAATGTTGGTTCGATTCATCGCCGATTCTCTGGCGAAAATCTACTTCCGTTACGAAGTTGAAGGAAAAGAAAACATTCCGAAACGATCGGGCGCTCTTTTGGTTGCGAATCACATTTCACTGATGGACTTCCTAATGATTGTTGCTACCATCCCTCGTCAGGTTCGTTTTGTGGTGGCTAAAGACGTCTACGATTTCTGGGCCTGGAGTTGGCTCACGAAGCGGATGAACCTCATTCCCATCGCAACTAAAGGCGGACCTGAGCGACTGAAGGCTTTCAATGAAGCCTGTCAGAGAGAAATCAATGCTGGTCATGTGGTTGTGATTTACCCAGAAGGACAAATCAGCAGAATTGGGCACCTTCTAGAATTCAAAAAAGGAGTTGAGCACATCGCCAGAGGCATCGACGCCCCAATCATACCCGTGCACATGGAAGGAACGGAGGGCACTTTCTTCTCCTACGAAATTGGAAGTTCAAACCCCATCAAAGCATTGAAAGGTTTCCGTAAACGCATTCACGTTTCCATCGGTACACCTACCGATCCGAGCAGCAAAGCATTTCACTTACGTCAATCGGTGATTGAAATGAGCGCACAGTCGATCGAAAAGCGTTTTGCCGACGAACATACGCTCGGACTTTTCCTGAAAAACACGGCGAAAGAGATGGGAGATCTTACCTGTACCCATTTTGAAGACGGAGGTGTGATCACTGTGAAAGAACTGGCCTTACACGCGTTGAAATGGAAATCCGTTTGGATGAAAAAAAGTGTCCATAAAATCGGAATTCTCTTACCTAAGAACAGAGAAAATATGCTGGCAAATGCCTCACTGGTTTTGGCCGGGAAGATCAGCATCAACATCAATCCAAGTTTTGAAGATGACCAACTGAAAGCGATTGTTCTTGAATCTGAAGTTGTATTGTGTGAGGAAGCGCAACGATCTAAGCTCGAGTCACTCGGGGCTGAATGCCTTCTAATTTCCGACTTCTTGAAGGAACTTGAGAATGAGAAGGACGTGAGCTCCGTTCCTAATCACATCAATAAAATAGGGCACGGAAAAGAGATCAAAACCACAGACATCGCCACCATCATCTACCAATATGATGAGGAGAATAACATTGTACGTGTGCCTTTGTCACATATGAATGTAATGGCGGGCATTAAAGGCCTTCTGCTTGTGAATAAATTCGAAGGAGGCGCAAAAATGCTCGGACTCATGCCCTTCCACACTTCCAATGGATACATCCTCGATCTGTGCATGTCAACTTTCATCGGAGTTCAAAACTTCCATTACGACCCAATGAAGGGGCCCGAAGCCATTGCAGCGAAAATGAAAGCTGAACAAGTGGAACTATTTGTCGGAAACCGAGCACTCATTGAATCTGTGGATGCCATAGACCATAAGGTTTGGGCAAGCGTGAAAACCTTGATTTCAGGAGAAGAAAAACTCAATGAAGAATTGAGAACGCGCCTAAAAGAGACCTACGATCTAGAAGTTCGTGAGAGCTTGCATGCCTTGCGTTCTGGAACACTCATCGCTTTAAATACACCTGATTACGTGGTGCAAGGAGTTGTTGGTAGACCCCTGGTTCAAGTTGGTTCTCATGAGGATAGTTTGGGTAGACCGATTCCAGGACTCGCCATTCGAACTGTAGAGGAAAATGATTTTGACCATGTGCTTGATGAAGATCAAGTTGGACGCATTCTAATAAAAGGGGCTGCCGTTACCCCGCTCCTCGACCCAAGCTTTTATTACAAAGGTTGGGTCGACACAGGTAGACGAGGCTTTATTGATGAGGCTGGATTCGTTCATCTCTCCGAGTAAACTCAGGAGATGCTTCAGAAACAACAGTGAACACCTTCAAGAAGATGAGCAATCCGCTCTACTTCGAATTGCGCTTTCGATCCGTTTCTTTCAAGTAGATCTTACGCAAACGAATGTGCTCGGGAGTGACTTCAACATACTCATCCTTACCCACATACTCCATCGCTTCTTCCAAAGAGAACTTCACTGCAGGAGCAATGTTGTTCTTCTGATCCGTACCAGAAGTACGCATGTTTGTCAGCTGTTTGGTTTTGGTAAGGTTCAGTGTCATATCGTCCTGACGAGTGCTCTCTCCAATCACTTGACCTTCGTAGATTTCCTCCATCGGGTCGATGAAGAAAGTTCCACGATCCTGCAATTTGTTGATTGAATAAGCAATCGACAATCCTGTTTCCATGGCAATCAAAGCGCCATTTCGAGCTACGTTCATATCACCTTTCCAAGGCTCGTAACCACTGAAACGGTGTGACACTACAGCCTGACCTTCAGTAGAAGTAAGAATTGGATTGGTCAATCCGATGAGCCCACGTGCTGGAATCTTGAATTCCAAATTCACACGATCTTCTCGCTTCTCAATGTTGGTGATGTCTCCCTTTCGCTTGGTAGCAATCTCAATCACTTTTCCTGAAAACTCTTCTGGAACATCGACGTGCAAAACCTCCATCGGCTCGTGCTTGAAACCGTCGATTTCTTTGATCACAACTTGGGGTTGACCCAATTGCAACTCATAACCTTCACGGCGCATGGTTTCAACCAAAACCGACAAGTGAAGAATTCCGCGACCGAAAACCATAAGCTTATCTGGGCTGTCGGTATCCTCAACACGGAGAGCTAGGTTTTTCTCTGTTTCCTTCTTCAAACGATCGCGCAAGTGACGCGAGGTAACATACTTTCCTTCTTTACCGAAGAATGGTGAGTTGTTGATGGTAAACAACATACTCATCGATGGTTCGTCCACCGAAATGGGCTTCATTGGATCTGGGTTTTCCGCATCGGTGATGGTGTCTCCAATATCGAAGTCTTCTAGTCCTGTTACAGCGACGATTTCACCAGGGAAAATTTCATCCTTGGTTTTTTCCTTGCCCAAACCTTCGAAGATGTAAAGCTCTTTAACCGTCGATTTATGAATCAAACCATTGCGCTGAACGATGGCCACGCGATCGCCTGCTTTGATGGTTCCACGGTGAACACGTCCTACAGCAATTCGTCCTGTGTAGGAAGAATAATCGAGCGACGAAATTTGAATTTGAAGCGTACCTGGATTTTCTTTTGGTGGCTTGAAGTTCTCGATGATGGTGTCGAGAAGGTAAGAAACGTCCGTTGTTGGATTTTTCCAATCTGGTCCCATCCATCCCAATTTCGAAGAACCGTAGACCGTTTTGAAATCCAATTGCTCCTCGGTAGCGTCCAATGAGAACATCAGGTCGAAGACCTTCTCCATCGTCTCTTCTGGAGTACAGTTTGGCTTGTCTACTTTGTTTACGACCACAATGGCACGGTGACCCATTTCCATGGCTTTTTGAAGAACAAAACGCGTTTGAGGCATCGGGCCTTCAAAAGCATCCACCACTAGAATTACTCCGTCGGCCATGTTCAGCACACGCTCCACTTCTCCTCCAAAGTCGGAGTGACCAGGAGTGTCGATGATGTTGATTTTGGTGCCTTTATAACGTACAGAGACGTTCTTTGAAAGAATGGTAATTCCTCGTTCGCGCTCTAGGTCGTTCGAATCGAGGATTAAATCTCGGGTTTCTTCGTTTTCGCGAAAGAGTTGAACTTGATGTAAGATCTTGTCAACTAGGGTAGTTTTTCCGTGGTCGACGTGGGCAATGATGGCTATGTTCCTTAAATCCATGGCGTGGTATTGAGCCCCTTTTTTTGGGCGTGCAAAGGAAGTTCTTTTTGATGAGGCAGCAAGCCTTCTGCTCTCTTCATTTTCAGGAAGTTAAAAATCGCCCTGTACCGAATGTCACAGCCTCGACGTGACACTAATCACAGCATCAAAATTGAATTGGAAGTACCATTACAAAAACATTCAGAATGAAGCATCTAGTCGCACTTTTAATTCTACTGACGAATCTTCAACTTTCAGCTCAAGAAAGCTATGGTTTGGAGATTGAAGAATCGAGCATTTCAAACCTTCCCGGCTTGCAATCTTTTGTTTGGGCCCAGCAGGGATCGAAGTATTTATTCATTGGAGGAAGAACTGAGGGTCTGCATAAGCGTCGTCCCTTCGAGGCCTTTTTAGCTGCAGGAAACAACACCATGGCTTACGTCTTTGAACCTTCTACAGGAAGCTTGACTTCTGCTTCCCTCTCAAGCCTTGGAATCGAAATCTTTGAGCAACTGCAGAGCACCAATATGGAATTCGAACAATTGGGGAATGAACTCTACATCGCCGGAGGTTACGCATACAGCACAAGGGCTGCCGATCACATCACCTTCGACAAGATGACTATTGTGGACGTTTCAGGCTTGATTGCAGCCATTGAAAACAACCAGAGTTTGACCAGTTACTTCAGTCAAATTCAAGACAGCCTTTTTGAAGTGACCGGTGGATACCTCGACTATATGAACGGATCTTTTTATCTCGTTGGTGGGCAATCTTTCATGGGGCAATACAATCCGATGGGACCAACGCACGGACCGGGATTTGTGCAGAAGTACACGGAAGAAATTCGGAAGTTTCAAATAGAAAAAGTAGGAGCAAATTATCAGCTCAAGAATGTGCAGGTAGATAAAGACCCACAAGCCTTGCATCGCCGCGACTACAATATGGCTCCACAGAAGTTTCCGAACGGGGAAATGGGTTTCACAGCTTTCAGTGGCGTCTTTCAACATCAAGTGGATTTGCCTTGGTTGGATGTGGTCGACATTACGAGCAGCTCTTATACTCAGCGAAACGACTTCGAACAATTGCTTTCTCAATACCACTCCGCGCACTTAACGATGTACGATGCTTCCGACAGTTCGAACAAAACCATCTTCTTCGGCGGAATCGCGCAGTTTAGCATGGACCAAAGCGGTCAATTGATCGAAGATCAAGACGTGCCTTTTGTAAGAACCATTTCACAAGTAAACCGGAACTCAGCGAATGAATTGAGTGAACTCAATCACAGCATCCAAATGCCCGACCTGCTAGGCGCCGGGGCAGAATTCCTTCCTCTGAACAACTCTTCCTTTTACGATACCTATGAGATGTTGCAAATCGATGCACTGCCAAACGAGCGGACATTGGTGGGATACATTTTCGGAGGTATTCAAAGTACAGCCCCGAACGTATTCTTCAACAACGCTGCGAACGTGAGCTCTGCTTCTACCCGATTGTTTGAAGTCTACATCAACAAAAGCATCAACGGCCAGACCGAGCTGATCGACCAGTCGAAGCAATCTAGTCTGCGTGTATTTCCAAATCCTTCTTCTGGGAAAATTCAAATTCAGAGCGAGTCCCCAAAGCTCATGGGCGGAAGCCTCATCCGCCTCACCAACATCGCAGGCAAGCTCGTTCTAGAGGAGTACATTGACTTCACAGGAACTGTGGATCTCGATCTCAGCTCTTATCCCAAGGGCATTTATTTCCTGCAAGTTGGGAATGCCGATTCTGCTGTAAGCTGGAAGAAAGTTGTGTTGAAATAAGTTGCACGCTATTCACTTCAAGCGCAGTAAGCCGGCTTCAAATACAAGGCTGATGCAACTGTCGATGGTACAGAATTCAAAACCTTCCAAATCAGGTCGGAGTCTGAATTCTCGGGATGGCATCCCAAACTCATCCATTACTTGAGGAAGCTCACTTTCGAAATCAACGTGGATCACTTCCTTCCGCGGAATCTCTTTGATAGAGTTTCCCTCCTGCGCATAGAAACTGAGCGAATAATACGTGGGAATGTCCATCACCACGGTAAGCTCAATCCACAACATTTTCGACTCGCTGACTTCAATTCCTTTCTTGCAGTAGCTCACCTCTAACTCTCCATTTTCATCATTCACGACGAAATAATTTGAATCTGGATTGAATTCAGGGATGGAGTATTCCATGGGGATGGGAAACTTCTTACGCACCAAGGCATCTAGAGATTCGAACTTTGGGTGACCTGTGTTTTTCCAATGAGACCTCCACAACTCCCAGTTATTTGCAAAGAGATATCTCTCTGGAGAAGACAAATCTGATGTTAGCCTCTCGAGATGCTTCTTTTCATCTTCAGAATAAAGCCCATCGAATTCAAAAATACCTTCGTCCCTATTGAGACTAAGCTTGAGTCGACTATCCCCTACTCGAGCAATCAAACTGTCACCGGATCTAGAAATCTCGAAATGAAGCTTCGACTCCAGCTCACTGTCGTATTGCAGTCGTGTTTTGGTAAGAATGGGTAGGATGAGCGGATAATCAGGAATGCCTTTCCACAAACTCGATTCACTGAATTGATCTCCCTTATAAAGCCAAAAATCAAGAGAGGAGCTACAATCTTCTTCGGAACATCGCTCATAACTGCGGAGCACCACTGCCCGATCCTTTTCATAAAACCAGAGTCGAGAAATGTAGCGCTCTTCTGATTCTGGAAGTTTTCGCTTAAAACTCAAATACTGATGGTCGTGGTCGATGTGCTCCACTTCATATTGAGCAAGGGTCGCCCCCTTCGAAGAAAGCTCAGTACGAAGTTCTTCCGCGAGTTCTTTCTTTCCGCGGTAATCGAGTAAGCTCGCTAAGAGCTCTGGACGATTGATCAGTGCTGCCTGAACAAATGGCGCCTGTTGTTCGAGAAATTCAAGTCGTGCATCCGCCCCATTTGATTCGGATTCTTCAACACTTTCTTGAGGAGCTTTGGTTTTTGTTTCTTGACAAGAAAACAGACAAAAGCTAAGTATGGCTATGAACACCAAGTTTCGCATCATGCCCAAAACTAAGGACAAAATGTGGGGGTTCATTCAAGAAAAAGAAGTCTACCTCCTCTTCACAATTCGAATGCGCTGGTACTCATCATCCATTTTCAAATCGATGAAGTAGATGCCTGTAGGACCTTCGATGTTGATCTCATTTATCTGACCACCACGAATTTCTTCCTTCGAAAGTACTTGACCTAGAGCATTGAGCACTTCCAAGTGTGCGTGTGCACTGGCGTCCTCGAGATAAACATTGACCACTCCTTGAGTCGGATTCGGATAGAGCTGCAATCCTATTCCGTTCAATTCATAAACAGATTGAGGAATCACCTTGCAAGAATCTACCACTAGACTCACGCTGTCGGCTCCAAAGCAAGCTTCGGCAGTTGTGTATTCGTAGTTGAAGGTATAGCTTCCAACTCCAGTGAGTGAGCTCACGAAAAGGCTGTCGATCAAACCTGAACCACTGAGGATTCCACCTGCCGGACTCACCAATAGAACAATAGAGTCTCCCAAGCAAAGAGTGTCCTGACCGAGATCTACACTCACATTTGGATTTGCATTTACAACGATGCTTGACGTATCGTAAGAGCTGCATCCATCAGCATTGGTAACCTCATAATAGACTTCGTAGGTGCCCGGGCTAAGTCCAGCTGAGCTCCAGATGCTGTCGTTCACACCAGTTCCGGTCAAAACACCCGTCCCTAAGTGTGACTCTGTGATTTTGGTTTCCTCTCCTTCACAGAGCGAATCGTCGTCGAAGGTGACAGAAAGATTGATGGGAGCTGGGCGAATCAGCATGCGGCCTTGTGCCGTACCAAAACATCCATTAACATCGGTCACATCATAGGTGAAGTTGCGGAATCCGGTTCCTAGGCCGCTTGCATCGAAGGAGTTGTTGTTGACAACCCCTGTTCCAGTGAAAGTTCCACCCGTAGGTGTCGCCGATAATGGAGTGCTGGTGTTGATGCAAATGGTATCGTCGTAAATTAGAACGACGGTTGGATTCGGATTTACGACAACATCAATCGTGTCGTAATTCCAGCAGAGGTTCGCATCGCGGTATGAATAGACCGGATTATGCACCCCCGGGCCGGCAGCCGTCGAATTGAAGTTTATGTGCGTTACACCAGCACCGGAGTAACTACCTCCTGTTGGCGTACCTGTCATGGTTGTATTCACCCCAATGCACATGCTGTCCAAGGCAATAGTCAATCCAACCACTGGCAATCCATTTACAGTTACTGAATCCGCAGCAGTTCCAGAACAGCCAATGCTGTCCGTGAAGAGGTAACTCACACCATACGTCCCTAAACCGGTGGTGAGTGTATTGAAGATTGAATCAGTAACTCCAGGTCCGGAGTAGACTCCACCGGAGGGAAATCCACGTAAAACTTCGGTATTCCCGATGCATGTATTGAATGTGGTTGCGCCTAAAGTTACCACCGGTTGGGCTTGCACGTATACATAGCTCGTATCCCGATCGAAGCAACCATTGGCATCGGTAAATCCATAGACTTGCTGTTGAAGACCTGAACCAGATACCGAGCTTCTAAATTCGGATCCACTGACACCCAAGCCAATGAAACTTCCTGAAGCAGGAGAGCCAGTAAGTTGTACTGTATCTCCTTCACAAATTGAATCCAATGAAGTCGTTAAAGTGACGATCGGAATCGTATCGATGGTCATGGTTATAGTATCCGCCACCGTACAACCTGCAATGCTTGCAGTTACGCTGTAGGTTCCTGTATTTGTAATGTTTGTGGTCGCTGCAGTATCTCCTGTACTCCAGATGTAGATTGCACCACCCGTTTGCACCGCGTCTAGGGTAATGGGTCCGCAATTGTTCGTGTCGGGACCTAGGTCCACAGCAGGAGTTGGAACAAAAATTTCGGTTGTATCGGAGGTAATGCAACCAGAAGCCGAAGTTCCGTAAACGTAATAGCTTGTTGTTGCCATGGGAGTGACAATCGTTGAATCGATGGTATCGCCCGTGCTCCAGGTAATTGAACCCGGATTCGTCACTGTTAAAGTCACAGGGGTTCCCGCGCACACCGTATCCTTATTGGATAAAACACTGAAAGGTCCCGCGAGAAGTTCCGACCCAACTGTATATGAGGCATATGTCCAGCTGGCAACATGGGTAGTTCCTGTATCGCCGGCTTGACCATACGCAGCACCACCGTATCCTCCACCTGCACCCGGATCGACCGTGATGGTTGGAGAACTCGAATAATGGGCATCCCCAAATATTTTCACACGGCCACCGCTTCCACCGCCACCGCCGTCGTTTGCTGTTGATGTTCCTGTTTTACCATCTCCACCTTCAGCAGAAATGGAAGCACTTGAACCGATTGAAATGGAATCTCCAAGAATGAGTACTCCTCCACCAGAGCCACCGCCAGGACATTGTCCTGCAGCTGTGGTTCCATCCGTTCCATCCACAAAAATTTTCCCTGAAGACATCTTGAACTTGGCGCATTGAATGCTGAGACTTCCTCCTCCGTGTCCTCCACGAGTATTTGAAGCCGCCGTAGAGCCAGCCGAACCTTTTCGGATGGCCTTGCTTGTATCGGAACCATTGGCTGAGCCACCAAGGCCTCGGCTGTCTCCAGAGTCGTAACCACCGTCTCCGCCGTCGCCGCCATAGCCGCCACCACCTGAACCAGCATTGCTGCTAGAAGAGCCTGTTCCACCACCACTTCCTCCACCTGTGGAGAATGCGCCAGTTCCTGATTGATTTCCTTTTCCTACCCCATCGATGACACCGTCAATTTGGATGTAAGCCGCACGCAAATCCATGATGGCATTGGTGTGCATAAATAAGGTGTCGCCAGACTTGATGTGAATCCAACCTGCGTTTATGATTCCGGAGTCGGTCACATTTGAGCCGTTGGTGATGAGGGAATCGGGGAATGTTGCTGAAAAACTTGAACCTCCAGCTGCGGAATTATCTCCGTACAGCATTTGAATGGTATCCGTTTGGCTGGCCGAAATACTCGGCACGCGCACATAGATTTCAGTTTTCGTGGTATTCATTCCACGATGGATGTAGTAGTCGATGTAGTCGTTCTGACCACAATCGGCCACGAAACGAATGTCGTCGCCGTCGGCTTGCATCTTACCTGCACTGACCAAACTGGAAGTATTGATCTCTAGATACTGGATGTAGTCGGTTTGGTTTTTACCGAAGGGTTCGGTGATCGCTATGTCCTTCGCGTACATGGCATTGTAGGATTGCGCCAGACCGCTAAATGAGATTGAAAAGAAGAGGATGAAAGCAACTAAAAGTTTGGGGAACTTGAAGGTAGAGTCGGTGAATTTCATAAGCAGTTTCTCGAGATTTCCACGAAAGGTATGGAATATGAACTTGAAAATCAAGATTATAAACATCGAATTGAATCAAGTCTCCCAAGCCACCTAATCACCGACCTGATTACACATCCGCGCTTTTCCGCGTTCTTGATTGCGCACGGATGCTTATGGTAATCATTAAAAACATAAATAAAACCATATCGATTATCTGGCGCAGTTTTGCTGCACCAAACAATCAGACAAACATTTCTACCATGAAAGTCATCCCATCGAAAGCCTTGCCCGTACTCATTTTCGTCGCTCTTTTAGGAACGGTATTCAGCGTATGGACATCGGATGATCCGGTGCACAGCAAATTATTCATGGGGAGTTCGCTTTTCCTCGCTTTGCTTTTGATGCGCAGTTAAAAGGATACTGAGCGTCAATCAAGCGCTAAATAGGGCGATTCGTTGGACCTATTTTGCAATGCCATTTGAAGACCGATTTCTTCGATCCAATTTGCTTGAAATTCTTTGAGCCTCATTTGAATTAAGCTTATAGGTTATACCAAATTAAGAAGTGAGCCTTGAGCAGGCTTTCAATTAAAGGTGCATCCAAGTTCAATCCTTGGTTTTCATACATATTTTTTAAGATTCTCGCTCAAGAAGTTGTTAGCATATGTGGAAAAGTTTTTTGCTTCCCCTAGTTGAAAATGTCATTTGAAAATATGTACGTTTATTGGCATCATAGTTAAGTTACGATGAGGATTTCTCCGACAGCTCAAAGGCTGAAGACTGCACAACGAACTGAAGGGGAATTTGAACGAATTGCGACGAGCTCTATATAAGGTCTGTTTTAATTCACCTGAAAAGTGACTTATTGATAAGAACAGTAAACTAAAACAACACACAGCTTAAAACATGGCAACAGTCTTAGCAACCCCTGGGGTGTATATTGAAGAGAAGAGTGCTTTCCCCAGCTCGGCCGTACAGGTAGCCACAGCAGTTCCTGCTTTTGTAGGATACACTGAAATGGCGATCAGAGCAAATAAGTCACTGAAGAACATCCCTACTCGCATCACATCTTTGAGTGAGTTTCACCAATTTTTCGGCGGAGCTCCAAAGACCACTTTTGCGGTTTCCCCAGATGATTCGACTCAATTTAAGGTAGATGTCGACGCTGCTTCGAAATACAACTTGTACCGAAGCATGCGTATGTTTTTCGCCAATGGTGGAAGCTTGTGCTATGTCGTTTCAGTTGGTAGTTACTCAGACCCTGTAAGCGGAAAAGACTTAAACGACCCAGCAACTGAAAGCGGGATTCCAACACTATTAAAATATCCAGAGCCAACGATGTTGGTTATACCCGACGCTGTGCTTCTAGAAGAAGCCGATTGCTTCTCATTGCAGCAGGCCATGCTCATGCACTGTGGAAGCGATATGAAGAGTAGAGTTGCTGTTCTAGACATTTATAATGGTGATAAGCCACGTACTTACGACGAAGGCGATATTATTACCCGTTCAAGAGAAGGCGTTGGAAACAACTTCCTACAATGGGGTGCTAGCTACTATCCTTTCTTGAACACAACCATCGTTCAAGGAGACGAAGTTGACTTCAGCAACATCTCGAACTTAGGTGACTTAGTTCCATTGTTGAACAACGAAGCTGATGCGCTTTATGGAGATGATTCTCAAATCATCAAAGACGAAATCGCGAAGCTTGAAGGAGACAATGATCCGGTGAACCTTCACCAAACTCTTCTCGCAAAACTTCCTTTGTACAAAGCGGTTTTGGCCGAAGTTAGAAACAACCTCAACGTTCTACCAGCAAGTGGTGGAATGGCAGGTGTAATTTCAATGGTTGACGGAGAAGTTGGAGTATTCCAATCTCCAGCAAACGTATCCTTAGGTTCTGTAGTTGGACCAACTGTGAACCTGACATCACGCGATCAAGAAGACTTGAACCTTCCGTTGAACGGAAAAGCGATCAACGCAATTCGTTCGTTCCCGGGAAAAGGCGTTTTGGTATGGGGTGCACGTACTCTTGACGGAAACAGCCAAGATTGGAGATACTTAAGTGTTCGTAGAACGGTAATCATGATTGAGCAATCGCTCAAATCAGCATCTGAAGCTTACGTATTCGAGCCCAACCAAGTGAATACTTGGGTTGCTGTAAAAGGTATGATGACCAACTTCTTGAAAGACCAATGGAAACAAGGAGCTCTTGCTGGTGCCGTACCAGAGGATGCATTCAGTGTAGACATTGGACTGGGAAGCACCATGACACCAACAGATATTTTGGACGGAATCATGAGAGTGACTGTGAAGCTCGCCGTAACGCGACCAGCTGAGTTCATCGTGATCACTTTCCAACAGCAAATGCAGCAATCGTAATTCAAAAAATTAAACAAATACTCTAAAAAGATAGATTATGGCTGGAGAAGCTCAAGACAATATTTGGCCCTTACCAAAGTTCCATTTCAAAGTTGAAGTTGAAGGTGGAATAAGCGCTAGCTTTCAGGAAGTTTCTGGCTTGGATACGGAAGTTGACGTTATGGAATACCGCCACG
>ERZ887942.292-NODE-292-length-41999-cov-20.947788_pt1 | contig 41999 bp, 32 predicted proteins | sample MGYA00521099_ERZ887942 | MGnify/ENA primary metagenome ERZ887942 (study PRJEB32303, sample SAMEA104408605) | aquatic metagenome | biome: Brackish water; feature: Pelagic; material: water | place: Baltic Sea | collected 2014-06-07T06:48:00 | depth 16,251 m ... | reverse complement strand
CATCAAAACCGCAGCCCCCATCCAAGAATAGCCCAGCCAACCAAACGCCCTGTCGCTGATGCAGAGGCCCACCGGCGAACCGCCTTTGTGAAACATGCCGGCGTTCATCATCCAGATGATTGTTTCGTTGGCCTTTTGAGCCACGTCTTGAAAAGCCGAAAAATCCCGCAGTGGTTTTCCGGTTGAATCGGAAAGCCGGACCGAGGGACTCGACTTGTCGGGATCCATCGTGACGACTTGCCAGGCATTTCCACGGTGATTGATCGACTCGATTGTCAAACCCTTGGCCAGATCCTGAAACTCGATTTCAGTGGTCGTAGGGGTTTGTTCTTTGCAACTTCCAAGCGAGAGAAACAAAAGGAGAGGTCCCATACATGTGCGGAGAAAAGCCATTGATGGATGGTAGAGAAAGGTCGGTTTAACCGAAAGTTCCGAGTTCTTGTTCAATGGTGGGTCTCTGTTGTTTCGTCATCATGTCGTTTCAATCAGCTTCAACGATTGTGAGAAGACAGGCGACTTTGACGAGGTTAACGAAGCTCGTGAAGAACCCGTTGGTAGAGTGGCAGGGAGATCCGCAGGCCGTGGAGGGAAATGGCGGCTTCGAGATCGAGTTTCACCTGCTCTTTTGTGAGAACATTTGCCCCGATGGTTCGGATGAGCAAACCGAGAAATCCAATTGTGGCAATGCCCTTTGCTCCCGCCACGCGGCGGAGAAGGCGTTCATCAGCGATGAGCCAGTCGGCCTGATTTCGCTCGCAATAGGTGAGGGAATATTGATCGCTCGCGCTGAGAGATCGGGACTCGATGTCGGATTCGGTGAAGGTGAGGATGTGTGCATCTTCTTTAAGAAAAGCCTTGAGTCGCTCTCTTTCGACAAGACCGGCACGGTCATTGAGAATCTCATCGACGACACATTTTAGAACGGTGATTTTCCCTCCAAAAAGTTCTGAAAGGATGTCAAGACGATCAAGTTTTGCCAGGAAGATCAAAGGGCTCGCATCTGAAACGACGATCATTAGAATTCTTGGTGCGATTCGATACTGCGGAGATCGTTCTCGAATTCTTCGAGGTCATAGTTGAGTGCCAGGTTTTTCCCGGGCATTAGGGCGATGAAGTCCCAGATGGAAAGTCCCGCCTTTTCCGCCGCCCGCGACAAGGTGACCTCTCCCTTTGCGTAGGAGCGAACGGCAGTCTCGAGACGAAGGTCCGAAATTCCGCGTCTGAGCAGGGTCTTCATCAGGGTTGAGCGGTCGCAACCCTCTTCCTCGGCGAGGGCTTCGATCAAGCTAGCCTGTTCTTCATCAACACGGGCGGATACGGTCACAGTAGGCATGTTTACAATATGAAGTAGCGTAGACGAAGAGTCAAGGAGGTGGAGAAAGTTGTAAGACTGCAGCGAAAGCAGTGTCCAAGCGGGGGAACATGGCGGCGGGCAAGATAGGCCTTCCTTATTCTTCGATCAGAGGGTGGGGAATGTAGAACGACAATTTGAGGCCAGCCTACTACGGACCCCAGGCAATCGCTGGCTCTGCCAACCCGTCAAAACGGCCAATCAGATAAAGTCGTGTTTCTCTGTCTTTATGTAAAAGTAAATTGACTTTTATGATGGGCGGCGACATCTTCCAATCAAGCAAGCTTTACAATACGACAAACAAACAAGACATATGAAGAAACTGAAAACAGAAACGAGTGACTGGGCGGCCAGCAACTCGCAGAATATCACCCGGCTAAGATACTGGATCGTTGCGTGGATCGCGGCTTCGGCACTGGCCGCTTTTGGGCCTGGATTCTTGTGGAATTACAACACGTCGCTAACGATTGCCGGCGTTCTTCTTACTCTGGGAATTGGCTTTGGCATGATTTTTGCGAACAAAACCTACCTGCATGGGATGGACGAATTGCACCAAAAAATCTTCCTTGATGCTGGCGCCCTCACCCTGGGGGTTGGACTGGTGTGTGGTCTTAGCTATGAAATGCTGGAGGATATAAAGCTGATTCCCTTCGAACCGGAAATCTCTCACCTGGTTATGCTGATGTGTCTGACGTTTCTCGCCGGGCTGATAAACGGACAAAGAAAGTACCAATGAAAAATCGTCTAAAAGTGCTTCGGGCCGAACGGGACTGGACCCAAGCTCGCTTGGCCAGTGAGCTCGAGGTCTCGCGGCAGACCATCAATGCCATTGAAAAAGGCAAATTTGATCCTAGCCTGCCCTTAGCGTTCAAAGCGGCCCGGCTATTCAAAACGTCGATAGAAGAGATTTTTCAGTACGAGGGATTATGAGCAAGACTCAATGAACAAATTTCACCAACGTCGGTGGTGGCCCGGAAACCGGCGAGCCTCAGCTCACTTCCACGTCTACTGAACTGGCTGGCTCGGACACCTGTCCTCGTAAAAGAATAATTTGCGAGGCACGGAGGGAGTTACTTGTGTGGGTGTTCTTTGAGGAGGTCGGCGGGGGCGTAGAAGCTGGGTTGGGATTTGGTGGCTTCGCGGACTTCTTTGACTTTGGCGGGGGTGACCATGGGGGCTTTGTTGCCGAAGGTGTTTCTGACGTAGGTGAGGACAGCGGCAAGTTCTTTGTCGGAGAGCTGCTTGAAGGCAGTCATGGGGACTTGGCCGGGGTATTTTTTGCCTTTGATTTCGATGGGGCCGAGGAGGCCGTGGAGGGTGAGTTTGATGAGGCGGTCTTCGCTGCCCTCGACCCACTTTGTTTTGGAAAGCGGAGGGAACATGGCGGCGGGGAGGCCTTCGCCATCGGGTTGGTGGCAGGTGATGCAGTGGCCTTCGCGGCTGTAAACTTCGGCTCCTTTTTTGAAGAGGATGAGGGCTTCGCCTTTGAGAGGGCTGGTGGGTTTGCGGAGTTCTTCGGCGGCGTCACCTTTGACTTCCTGCCCTTTGAGGTGGGAGGCGGCAGTTTCGAGGACGGGTTTGATCCAGTTGTCGATGGGTTGCTTCGAGATAGTTTCTAAAACGGGAAGGCCTTTCTTGGGAGTGAGCCAGGAGGCCGCGACGGCGGTTTCGAGTCGGACGCGGGCGGACTTGTCGGACGCGGATTTCTGGAGGAGGTCGGCTTGGTCGGAGATCTGGTGACCGCTGTAGCGGAGGACGTGGATGGCGGCGGCGCGGACGCGGGGATCTTGGGCGGCGAGGAGTGATTTGAGGAGGGTTTCATCGACTGCGTTGAGACCCCAGGTGACCCAGAGGGCTTCGAGGAGATGGTGCTCGTAACGAGGCGATCTTGGATCAAGGGAAGCGTCCCATTTTTGAAGGACGGGGAAGAATTCTCCCGGGTCGCGGCTGCGGAGTTCGCGGCGGGTGCGGTAGCGAGTGCGGTATTCGGGGAGGGTGAGGTTCTCGAAGAGGGTTTCGAGGGAAGCCTGGTGAATTTTGGCGGGCTTGACGAGGGGGCGACTTGGGTAGGTGATGCGATAGATGCGGCCGTGTTTGTGGTCGCGGAGGGGATCGCGGGCGCTGTGTTGCATGTGGCCGACGAGGACGTTGTGCCAGTCGCAGAGGAAGAGGGAGCCATCGGGCGCGAACTCATGATCGACGGGGCGGAAGTTACCATCGGAAGATTTGAGAAGGTCGTGGCGGTGTTTGGCTTTGTAGCCGGATTCGGAGTCGAGGATCTGGTGTTGTTTGAGACCGAGGAAGCCGATGGTGTTTCCGAGGATGATGTCGCCTTGGACCTCATCGGGGAAGTGGCGGCTGGAGACGAATTCGAGCCCGGAGGTGGGGCGGATGCGTTGGTTTTTTTCCAGGATGGCGGGAGGCTTGGGGCAGAATTGGCCGTAGTCGACATTGACGGAGCCAGGGGTCATCCAGTGGAGGTCGGGGTCGGAGGTTTCGAGGAAGAAGGGTTGGCCGAAGTCATCGAAGGCGGTGCCCCAGGGGTTGGGGATGGAGAGACGGGCGGTGCGCTCGAGGTGGTTGCGTTGCGGGCTGTAGCGGAAGAAGCCACCATTTGAGCTGCGGACGGGGCCGTAGGCGGTTTCGACGTTGCTGTGGAGGAAGGTGCCCTCGCCCATGTAGATGGCGCCGGAGGGATCGGCGCAGAAGGCGGAGATGACGTGGTGGGTGTCGTGGTCATCGAATCCGCTGAGGACGATTTCGCGGACGTCGGCTTTGTCGTCGCCGTTGGTGTCTTTTAAGAGAACGAGGTGGTTGCCTTGGGCGACGTAGACGCCATCGTGCGAGATCTCGAATCCGGTGGGGAGGTGGAGCTTGTCGGCGAAAATCGTTTCCTTATCGGCTTTGCCGTCGTTGTCGGTGTCCTCGAGGATGAGGAGCTTGTCGGAGGGTTTGGGATCACCGGGTTTCCAATGCGGGTAGGTGGGCATGGTGGCGACCCAGAGGCGGCCTTGGTTGTCGAAGGCGATTTGGACGGGGTTGGCGAGGTGGGGGAATTCTTTTTCGGAGGCGAAGAGCTCGATTTTGTAGCCGGGAGCGGTGGTGAAGGAGGCGAGGGCTTTGTCGCCGTAGAGGTATTCGGTGGTGCCGTTTTTCTTGCTGGGGCGATAGTTGGATTTGACTTCGGGGAGGGTGATGGTTTTGGCATCGGCGGCGGCGAGATCGAAGGGTTTTTCTTGGGCGGCGGCCCAGATCGCCTGGTCGCGGACGGCGCACATTTGCTCGAGTTTTTTGAGCTCGGGCGGGTAGTTGACGGGGCCGAAGGGGCGGTGGCGGCGGCCGTAGACGTGGACTCCGTTGGGGATTTTGTAGTATTTTTCCCAGAGCCAGTTTTTTTCGCGGACGGCTAAGCGGATTCCGTAGCGGAAGGCATCGGCGGGGCGGCCTCCGAAGAGCTTGTCGACTATGAGCTCGGCAAGATGTTCGTGGCCGGTGCTGTTAAATAGGATGCCGTCGCGAGTGAGCGTTTCTTTTACCTTGAACCAAGATTGAAAAGGGGCATTGCAGTTTAGGAAGGCGATTTTTTCCTCTTTTGCGACTCCCTCCATGGCAGCGGTGTAGAGAGCAAGGTTAGCATCGACGACGCGCTCACGATCAGTTGAGGGGTCCTCGAAGCCCGGGGGTGAAACGAGGGCGAGTTTGGGAGCAGCAGTTCCGTTGTATTTTTGAGCGCGGGTGTGCTTGATAAAGGCGCGGAGTTCGCCTTTGAAGCTTTCGAGTCCGGCCTGGCCTTTGAATGATTCGTTGTAGCCGAAGAAGGCGATGATGATGTCGGGTTTGAGTTGGGTGAGCCATTCGTCCGGAGTGGGCATGGAGCCTGTTCCGGTGTTTCCGGAGCCCCAGCGGTCTTTGGCTTTCGAGAGAGGGGGGTGGAATTTCTCGGCACCGGGGAAGGCCCAGGGTGAGGGGCGGCCGGAGTGGGGGCGGAAGCCGGGGGTATTACCTTCATCGCACATGTTACGGATGAAGAGGTGCTTTTCGGGGTGCAAGACATGAAGGCTCGCTTCGAAGCGTCCCGACTGCATCATGCGGGAGCCGAGGCCGTTACCGAGGAGGACGATGCGGGAGTCCTTTTCGAGTTTGAAGGGCGCGGCTTGGGAGGTGCAGATCGCGAGGAGAAATATGAGGAGGACTTTCATGATTAGAGAGAGCTTGGATGCGGATTGGATTTGGCAGCGGAGCTGCGGCGGGTGGTCATGACCGGGACGGATCATGCCACTTGGGTTTGCCACAGGGGGATAGTTGATTTTGAAAATGGAATCAATCTTGAGCTTTCCGGAAGGGGTCGTTAGACAGCGGGATGAGTTCTATCGTGCGCGAGGGGCGGGCGACGTTCGTTCTCGCGCTGCCGTTGATGGCCGGTCAGGTCAGCCAGATGCTGATGGGGCTGGTCGACACCTATATGATCGGGCAGGTCGGGACGGTGGATTTGGCGGCGGCAACGCTGGCGCATTCGATTTTATTTCTGCCGTTGATGTTGGGAATTGGCGTTGCGATTGCGGTTTCGGTGAAGGTTTCGCAGGCGCGGGGAGCGAATGATCCTCGGCAGGCGAAGGCGGCCTTGCGGGATGGTTTTTTGCTGAGTTTGGTTCTGGGAGCGATCACTTTTGTGCTGAGCTGGGTCAGTATCCCGCTGCTACCCTTCTTGAAGCAGGACCCCGAGGTAGTGGAACAGTTGCCGGTATTCTACCTTCTCGTGAGCGCATCGATGACGCCGGCGCTTGTGAGTATGGTGGTGCGAAATCACTCGGATGGCATGGCGAAGCCGTGGCCCGTTTTTTGGATCATTTTTGCGGGAGTCTGGCTGAATGTCTTCCTCAATTGGTTGCTGATTGACGGAAACTGGGGCGCACCGGCGATGGGCCTGGAGGGGGCGGGTTTGGCGACCTTGTTGGCGCGATTGGCGAGTATGATCGGGGTGATGGTGTGGTGCCGTTACAGTCCTGATTTGAAGGATTGGTCTCCGCATCGTTGGTTTTTGAAACCCAAACGGAAGGAATTGGCGGATTTTTGGAAGGTTGCCTGGCCGGCCAGTTTACAGGTTTCGGCGGAAATGAGCGCCTTTATCGTGGCTGCGCTCTTGATTGGAACATTGGGAGCGGCGGCGTTGGCGGCACATCAGGTGGCGATGATGTGCGTGGCGACGACTTTCATGGTTCCGCTGGGATTGTCGATGGCACTGACGGTGCAGATTGGGGAGGCACAGGGGGCAAAGCAGTATGAGAGAATGCGTCCGATTGTGGTGAGCGGGTGGCTGATGGGATTTATGGTTTCGTTGGTCTTTGTGGGGGTGTTTTTGATTTTTGACGAGGCTTTGGCGGCTTCATTTTTGACCGAAGACGGACCAATCGAGATCGTGGTGGGACTGTTGTGGATCGCGGCGATTTTTCAGATCGCGGATCATTCGCAGATTTTGTCCTCGGGTGCTTTGCGCGGGATGGATGATGTGAAGAAGCCGGCTTTGATCATGTTCACGGCGCACTGGCTGGTTGGGATGCCGTTTGGGATTTATCTGGCGTTCTGGCAGGGGATGGGAGTAGCCGGAATTTGGTGGGGATTGAGCACGGGGCTGATTGCCACGGCAGTGCTATTGGGTTGGCGGGCGTGGGGGAAGACTGCGCAGGAAGGGAGTGCGAGACCCAAAGTGATCTGAATCTCTTGGATTCCAAGGCGGGCCCATGCGCAATGAGATCAAATTGGAGACAGCCTTGGGTTCTTGAAATTCAATCGTCGTAGTTCTCCCGGACTTTCTGTCCAAAGCAATATCAACAGGTTTCTTGGGGCGTTCCTCCGCCATATGTTCAGGGGACTCCTTCTTTTCTGATTTCGACTCCGCCTCACGAGCCGCTTTTTTTGCGCCTGCCGCCTCTTTCACTATTTCAGCACAGCCGAGGCGAATACAGTTCTCAATGCTCTTAAGAATGTTTGCGATCTCTTGAGGAAGCATTCGTTCAGGGCGAGAGCCCGGAAGACGATTGAGCAAACCAACGACATTAACGAGTTGGCTGCCCGCTGGCATTGCCCCTGACCATGAACCCATACACCATGCTCTAGCTTAGAGGCTGTCTTAAAAAGGGATTAAGCAGCGATTCTACGGAGCATGATCTTGGACATTGTGAGATAGATCATCGATTCGGAGTGGAGAGGGAGGACCTCGTAGTCACGAACCAAGCGGCGGGACTGAATAAACCATCCGAAGGTTCTCTCTACGATCCAGCGTTTGGGTAGAATTTTGAAGCCCTTCACATCGTCGCTGCGTTTGATGGTCTCAAGTTTCAATCTGCGATGGCGGATGATAGTCGCGATTTCTCCTACCAATTTCCCGGCGTATCCACCATTTGCCCAAATCACCTGCAGCCACCCAAAGGCCTTCTTGAGTTTGTCCAAGAGCAGGAGCCTGGCGCCGTCACGGTCTTGCACATCCGCAGAGGTGACATGTAGGAGAAGAATAAAGCCCAGAGTGTCTACCAGAACGTGTCGTTTTCTTCCTGTAATTTTCTTACCCGCATCATAACCACGAACTCCGGGGTGGCTAGTTGTGCGAACGCTTTGCCTGTCAATAATCGCAGCGGTCGGGGCTTTTTTTTACCGGCTTTAAGTCGAGCAAGGTCACGAAGATGGTTGTGAACGCTTTCCCAGATTCCTTGCTTGGCCCAGATTCGAAAGTAGTGATAACAAGTTTTCCAAGGCGGAAGATCGTTCGGCATCATACGCCAGCCAGCCCCAGATCGGGCCATATATAAGATACCATCGACAATTGCTCGCTTGGAATGTTTCGCTGGACGACCTCGGAGTTGTGGATTGTTCTTGGGGAGAAGTTCTACGAGGACTTTCCATTCGGATTCGGTCAGACTGCTTGGATAACTCGGCATCCCAAGTTTCTTCCAAAATTGCTCACAATAGTACAGCTAAAAATCCAGCATTTAGCCTTTTCAAGACGGCCTCTTAGATCCAAAAGACGAGCTGAGAACCGCCGCAACGGTCGCAAGGATTTTTCGAAGTTTCATTTTTTTACTGTGATGGAGACACTGAAGCAAGGAAGTAGATTCCAATACCGCCTGAATTTACCAAGTGAAATGCTTTGATGAATGTTGGCCGCCTCTTATATCACAGCCCGACTTTAGGGCGAAATGTAAATTGCCGACGTCGATTGCCAAAGCCCCATCGCCACCTCATTCCCGGAGGAAAGCGTCAATGCGATCGTATTTTTTTCCCTGCTTGGCTTTTTCCCGGGGAATTGAGTGGAGGCTACTCCTTCCAGACGAATGGGACTCCGTCTGGTTGGGGTGGCGGATTCTCTTCGAGCTGCGCGCGGATGGGGCCGATCATTTCGGCGAGCCATTTTTCGTAGTCATCCATGGGCATTCCGCCGAGTGGTGGACCGAAGTCATCGCGGGGAAAGGTGGCGGGGTCAAGGTCGAGGATGTCCATGGGGTTGGTTTATCGGGGGTAGAGATCGAGAAGTTGTTGATTCTTGTCGGATGGGGCGAAGCGGTTGACGAGAGCTTGGTAATCGCGGAACTCGATTTGGGCGGAATTGTGTTTCAGGAGGAACTTAATGTCTTCGGAGTCTTTCGCAAATCGGTCGTGGCACTGTGAGAGGGCGTGGATCTTCATCGCGATGAGGTGAGGTAGGGAGAGGATCTTGAAATGATCAGCAACCGAGACTGTGGACGAGAGGAAGATGTCGAAGGTTTTTTCTTCGGTCCAAAGAAGGTCAACGAAGGGAACGGAGTAGCTTTTGTGTCCGAATCGGGTTGAGACATCCGTGCTGCCCTTGTTTGTGAAAGCGAGGTCGATCATCGCATTCGTAGCTTTTTCCCGATCCTTTTTGCGAACGATGAGGTCAGCGTCCGTGGTAAGTCTGGCGAACCCGTGTGCATTGACGGCAAGGCCTCCGGCAACGATGACTTCAAGATCCTTTCGCAATAGGCTAGTGATCAGGCTCTTGATACTTTCGGGGATCATTTTAGAGGAGTTTTGCCTTCAAGCCGTCGGTGACGATCTTGGGGTTGGCTTTGCCTTTGGAGGCTTTCATGACCTGGCCGGTGAGGAAGTTGAGGAGCTTTTCATTTCCTCCCTGGATTTCGGCGACCTTGTCGGGATTTGCAGCGATGACTTCGTCGATGATGGCATCAATGGCCCCGGTGTCGGCGGGTTCAAAGCCCATCTCTTTGGCGAGAGCGGCGGGGTCTTTTTCAGGAGCATCCCAGAGGGCGGAAAAGAGGTCCTTGGCCTGGCTGTTGGAAACGGTGCCTGCCTCGATGAGATTGAGGATTTCGGCGAGTTTTTCGGGAGAAACGGGGGAGTCTTGAATCTCCAAAGACTTCTCATTGATGAGGCCGAGGAGGTTGTTGATGATCCAGTTGGCGACTTTTTTTCCGGGAGCTTTGGCTGATTCGACAGTGGTCTCAAAGTAAGAGACAAGCTGGATATCGGAAGTGATGACAGAGGCGTCGTAAGGAGTGAGGCCGAGGTCTTTTTGGAAGCGGGCCGATTTTTCGTGGGGGAGCTCGGGGACGAGGGGGCGAACTTTTTCGATGTAAGCGGCGGTGGTGACGGGGAGGAGGTCGGGGTCGGGGAAGTAGCGGTAGTCGTGGGCGTCTTCCTTGGTGCGCATTTCCTGGGTTTCGCCGAGGTCTTCGTCCCAGCGCCAAGTGGCTTGAACGAGGGTTTCTCCGTTGTCGAGGGCTTCGCATTGGCGTGCCACCTCGTAGTAAATGGCGCGACGGACGGCGGAGGTGGAGTTCATGTTTTTGAGCTCGATTTTGGTGCCGAGTTCGTCTTCGGGGTTCTTACGGATGGAGATGTTGACGTCGCAACGCATTTGTCCCTTGTCCATATCGGCGTCTGAGATGCCACCGGCGATGAGGATTTGCTGGAGGGACTTGAGGTAGGCGAAGGTCTCTTCGGCGGAGTCGAGGTCGGGTTCGGTGACGATCTCCATGAGCGGAGTGCCGGCGCGGTTAAAATCAATGAGGGTGGAATTGGCGAGATGGGTGGACTTGGCGACATCCTCCTCAAGGTGGATTCGGTTGAGAACGACGACCTTACCTGGGTTCTTGATGTTTTTCTGGGCGTCCTTGGGATAATTGTGATCGTAAAGAGGGACGCCGCCGCCGAGGCAAAGGGGGAGATCCATCTGGGTGATCTGGTAGTCCTTCGGCATGTCGGGGTAGAAGTAATTCTTGCGATCCCAAACGACGGTGGGTGGGGTGGAGCAGCCGAGGAGCATGCCGGAGAGGATGGTTCGTTCGATGGCGAATTCGTTGAGCACCGGGAGGGCGCCCGGGAGGCCGAGGCAGGTCGGGCAGGTGTGGGTGTTCGGTTCGTCGGCAAAGGAGGTTTCGCAGCCGCAAAACATCTTGGTGTTTGTTTTGATCTGGCAATGAACCTCAAGTCCGATGGTGACGATGTAGTCTGAAACTGGCACGGGCTTTGTTTAAACGCTAAAGCGGGGAATCTGAAATCCTAAATGTCGTGACTTGCGTTTGTTTGAGGGAAGGGCGAGCATTGAAAAATGCTTTGAGTGCTTTGTAAAGTTGCCGAGAAGAAGTCCGGTCGGATTTTTCTGGGTATTGTCGCGGTTCTGATTGTCGCTGCAGTGGTCTATTCGAAGACCCGTGGGTAGTTTCTGTCGAAGTTGAACAAGGCGGGATTTGGGGTGTCTCATCATCTGATGAGGATGAAAATGACTCCCGGGCTCTGGCTCCTCTTGGTTTGTTGTCTTGGGGGGATCAGCTACCAGTTGGTTTCCGGCGGAGAAGCGGAAGGTGGGTTTTTCAGCGGCGGGGCCGATCGAGCGAGGGAAAGCGCTCGGCCCTTCCGTTTTGGGGAACAGGATTCAGCAGTTGTTCGCTCGTCTCGGAAACGAGAAAAATCGTTAAGAAAGTCCTACTTTCCATTCGATAGCCTTTCGAGGGACGGGTCGCGGTTGCAATCCCAAGCAGAGCTTTTTCTGAAGAATGACCTGGAGGCGAGGAGGGCTTTTCATGAGAGAAGGAAAGTCGTCTCAAGGATCAATGCGTTCGGGGTACTCGGACTTGGGATAAAACATCCGGAGGTGGAGCCCTTCCAAGCAAGAAAAGAAGAGTTCGAAAATACGGTGATTCTCAGGTGGGTGGAATACCGCAAGAGACATCCTCGCGGGAAGGCGCGCGAAAGAAAGAGGGCGCCGGGCGGGTAGTCTTTTACCGATGAAAAAGTCCCTCCTTCTCGCAATTTTGCCCGTTCTGGCCCTTGGGGTTTTTGCGGCGTCTGAAAAGAAACTGTCCGAGCGCGATCTTGTTTTGGCGAATATGCCGAAGATCGAGGCTCCGAAGAAAAAGCACCAGATTCTCTGTTTCTCAAAACCTTATGGATTTCGGCATGGCTCGATTGAGATCGGGGAGACGATGCTCAAGGTGATGGGGGAGAAGACGGGACTTTTTGAAGTGACTGTTTCAGAGGACCTCGCGAATTTTGAGCCCGGGAACATCAAGAAATTCGACGCGATCTGCTTCAACAACAATACCCACATTCAGAAGGGATTTAAGGACGAAGCTTTGCGTGAGTCATTGATCAGCTACGTGAAAAATGGCGGCGGGGTGTTTGCGATCCATTCGGCGACTGATGGCGGATGGCCGGAATATGTCGATATGATTGGCGGGAACTTTAATGGGCATCCGTGGGGAGCTGGAGGAACCTGGGACATCGCCAATGAAGATCCCAAGCACCCGATCGTGAAGGGGGTTCACGAGGGTAAGGGGTTCAAGCTAAAAGATGAGCTCTACCAATATAAGGATTTTGATCGTTCAAAGCAGCGCGTCTTGATGGCGCTGGATATGAAGAGCGAGGTGAATGGAAAGAAGAAGGGAAATCGTAAGGACAATGATTACGCTTTGGCCTGGGTGAAGGAGTATGGCAAGGGACGTGTTTTTGTGAGTGCCTTTGGTCACAACAAGGAGGTCTTTTACAATCCTGAGATCCTTAAGATGTGGGTGGAGGGATTTCGCTATATTCTTGGTGAGACCGAAGTGGAGACGGCTTCGATTTCCAAGCCCGATTCCAAAAAGTAGGTTCTACTTCCAGCGGTAGACATTGATGCCCTTGAGGTGGCGGACGAAGAGTTCGTCACCGCAAACAGCGAGGTGGGCCCAGGTGGGAGGGGTGTCGAGTTCGACTTGTGAGAGCAGTTTGAAGGCCTTGGGGCTGGCTTCGATGTGAAGGAGGATTCCGCGTTGATCGAGGGCGAGGATGCGATTGCCCTGCATGACCATGGAGCAGTATTCGCCAAATTTATCCTTTGAACTCCAGAGGGTTTTTCCGGTCCCGGGGTCGAGGCAGTGAAAGCGTTTGTCACGGCCATGAAGGTAGACTTTGCCATCGATCACGACGGGTGAAGACATGTAGCCTTCGCGCTTGCTGTCGTTCCAGAGTTCCTTGGCGGCGAGGGTTTTGTCTTGTTTCTCGATATCGTAGAGGAAGGATCCTCCGCCATAGCTTGCGGTGAAGATCTTGTTTCCGATGGGGGTGGGAGGGAGAATGTTCATGCCGCGCATCGCTTTCACGGGAGTGGTCCAGACGGCTTTGCCGTTGGAGGGAAGGATGCCGCCCAAGAGGTTGCGGGTCTGCACGAGGATTTGATCGATTCCCTGGATTTTGGCACGATAGGGAGAGGAAAAGGCACTGCCGAACATCGCCCGCTCGTCGGCGAGGGCCTGCCAAACGGTTTTACCATCGCTCTTTTTGATCTTGCGGAGGGAGGTGCCGACCTGGACATAGAGATGGTCCTTTTCAAGGAGAGGGGAGGAGACGAAGCCAAAGGACGGGAGGGGTGTTTTTTCTTCGCCGGGGTAATCGCGACGCCACTTTTCCTTTCCGGTTGAGATATCAAGGGCGACGAGAACATCACGCATGCCTCCGATGAAAAGAGTTTTTCCATCAGTGGCGGGAGTGGAGCGGACCCAGGAGCCATTTTTTGCGGCGTAAAAGGGGACCCGCATCGAGCCCTGCCAAGTGGCGTCCCAAACGGGTTTACCGGTTTTACAATCAAAGGCCCGCACGATCTCTTCCTTCTTTTCCAGAGTTTCGACGGTGATGACCTTCCCGTCGGCAATGATGGGGCTGGAGTATCCCTCGGCGAGTTTTGCGGACCAAACGAGCTTGAGGTTTTCCTTTGAGAGGGTTTTAGGCCAAGGCGCTGCACCTTGATGGACCTTGCCATCGCGGGTCGGACCGCGCCACTGGGTCCAATCGACAGCCGGGAGCAAGGAAGTCGTAACAGACAGGAAAAAGAGCGCGGGTTTGATCATATTTAAGAACATGGACTCGAATTTCGGGTTGGCAAGTCGGAGAGCGGGTGAAAACTTTGGTCTTTTTGCTCCGTTTCTTTTCATCAGATGAAATACCTAGCTCGCACGCTCGCATTGGCCGCCCTTGTTTCCACCTCCGCGGCAGAGGATAAATGGGTCTCCATTTTTGATGGAGAGACCCTCAAGGGATGGACCAATTCCGGCGGAAAAGCGGTCGAAGAAGGTGGCTGGATAGCCGAAAAAGGGGTGCTTCACCGAAAAGGAAAGGGTGGGGACCTTTATACGGCCAAGAGTTACGCCGATTTCGAGTTTCGGTGGGAGTGGAAAATTTCCAAGAAGGGGAACAGTGGGGTGAAATACCGTGTGACCAATTATGGCAAAGCGAAGCTGGGGCCGGAGTATCAGGTCCTTGATGACGCCCATCCGGATGGCGCGAAGAGTATCAAGCGTCAGGCGGGATCACTTTACGATCTTTTGGCGGCCAATGATAAAAAGAAGCTTAAGGCGGTGGGTGAATGGAATTCTTCACGGGTGGTCGTGAAGGGGCTTCACTTGCAGCATTACCTCAACGGGGAACTTGTGGTGGATGTCACGGTGGGAAGCGATGAGTGGAAAGAGGCGCTCAAAAATTCAAAGTTTAAGGGCAAGGAAAACTTTGCGGCCAACCCCAGCGGGCAGATTTTTTTACAGGATCACGGTGACGAGGTCTGGTATCGCAAGCTCGCGGTGAAGGAACTGAAAGCGGAATAATTTTTCGACTCTCCCTCCAAATCAAACGGCTCCAACCCGCGAGGGAAGGAGCCGTTTTGTTTGAGGTTTCCGGAAACACTACTCAGCCATGATGACGCGGAAGTAGGCTTCCCCGGGAGCGCCGATTGCGGTGAGATCGAAGGGTCCGGATTCGGTCTGGGTCCCGGGAGTGTCGTTCGCGGGGAAGTCGAAGCCGAGGTCGGTCCAATTTTTCAGGTCGGTGCTGAATTCAACCCGGTAGGTTTTGCCCGGAACACTGCTCCAGGTCGCGCTTACAGTGGTCTCGGTGAGGACATACCCGGTGATGGCGAGGAGCGAAGTTGGATCTTGTGGATCGGTTCCTGCAACAAACTCGGCGTAGTTTGAGCGTCCATCGCCATCAAGATCGGTGTCACGGTCGGAGGCATCGTTGGGATTGAGGCCATTCGCGATTTCATACTCGTTAGGCATGTCGTCTTCGTCCGAGTCGCTGGAGTTGTTAACGGTGGAGAAGAAGACGTTGCTGACCACGATTCTTTCCGAGCCGCCGACGCCCCGGGCGGTGATGACCAACTTGACATCGTCGGCTTCGGCAGGAATCGGTGAAGACAAGGTGAAAGAGTTGTCGAGGTTTGCGGCGGCGTTCTCACCCATGCGGTTGAATTCATCGCGCACAAAATGGGCGTTGTAGTCTTCGGCGACCGAGCCATAGCCGGTGCCGTCTTCAAGGTCGGTGCCGGCCGCTCCGACATATCCGTTGATGTAGCCGTTTGGCGGGCCATTGGCTCCAGCAAGCGTTCCGGTAGTGGACGCTCCGCCATCGCCGGAATCGTAGGGGTCCACAAGATTGATGATACTTTCGACATCGCCAACGTTGTAGATTAGCTCGGCCTTGAAACGGTCGGTGGCTTCAAAGTTTGAGCCTCCACTGGTCTCGATGGCACTCAGAACTGCGCTGAAATAAACTTCATCCAGAGTGGTGAGGTCGATCACTTCGGACTCAACAACTCTCAGGGCCGTTCCTCCGGCCGAGTAGGTCAGGGTGCGGGCGGTGGCGTCGCTGACCCAGGAGGTCGACGGACGGACGGTCAGGCTCGTGTTGACATCAGTTAGGGTTCCCGTGAGGTCGCTTTGTCCAATGGGGTAACGGCCGAAGGCCGGAATGTCGACGTCCGCGGTGGCGGCCCGGTAGCTCCGATCAGTGATGTCGAAGGTGATGGTTTCGGTCGGAAGAGGAGCTGGAACGGTGAAGGTTACGATTCCAAAGTCGCCTGCTGAGGGTGTGATGGCAGTTGAGGTGGTGTTCCAGCCCGGTCCGCCGAAGCTTCCTGTGATTTCGACCTCAAAAGTGACAGTGTCGTCTTCGAATCCCGGGCCATTCTCAACACGAACGATGTTGGTGGGGGCGGAGACGGTCAGAGACGGCAGGATGTTTGTCAGCTGGAGACTGACAGTTTTGGTTGCATCCAAAGCATCGGATAAAGTTACCCTTACCGGTGATTCGAAGGGTTCGAAATCCGAGAAAGAGATGGGGTTGGGGCTGGCATAGAATCCCGCATCCGGGCTGGTGTTGCTGGTCCACGCCGTGCCTGCCCCCAGGTTAACCGGGGTGATGAAGATGTCGGCGCCGAAGCGGTCGTCCGAAGGGCTGTCGGTGCCCTTGTTGTCGAAGTAGGCGGGGCCGGCGTAGGCTTGCAATTCGGGGGGAGCCGGAGCGATACCCAGGCCACTCACGGTGAAGACCTCGCTGTTGGAGTTGTTGACGCCTTCGATGACAATCCGGACTGAGTTTACGCTCGCCGGGATGACATGGTTCAAGGTTTTAACAAAGTCGCCTTCAGCTGAAGCGAGTTCGTTTTCAGTCAGGACACCGTCCTCGATAACAAGGTCATGACGGGTGATCAGATTGACAGGATTGTCGGTGTCTCCGTCAAGAATGAGGTAGGCGACGAAGCGGTCGTCTTCTTCGTTTCCTGAAGAGGTGTCGTTAATGGTCAGAGTTCCAGTGAATTGAACATCAGGCTGTCCGGAAAGATCGATGTCTCCGGAGGTCACGGTGTAGGGTTCTCCGGCGACTCCTCCCGGGTTGTTCATTGAGAGGCTGGGAACACTGTCGTCGTAAGTCCATCCGTTGAGGGAGAGATCACCCCCGGTCAAAATGGGAGTGGCTGTAGCGGGAATGGAGTTGGTTCCGAGAATCCTCTGAGGAAGAAGGTTGATTGTGGTGGTGCAATTCGCGTTGGCTGAATCGGCAATTTCAAGCGCGAGACTGCCACCGGCGAATTCGGCAATCGGGATGCCGGACAAGGTCACGGGAGTGTTGTAGCTGCCGGTTTGACCAATCATGGAACTTCCGACGGGGCCGACCACTTCCCATCCAATGGAGGTGTTGCCTTCCGGAGTGATGGTGACGTTTGTCGAAATGGTATCGTCGGTAGGATCTGCCGGAGTGCCGGTGAAATCCCGGGTAGAGGTGGATGCGAATCCCACGATCACGCAATCGGTGACATCGGTGACCATCTGGAAGGCCAAAGCAAGGTCCGAACTGGTGGTTGACGAGTTGTGGAGGGAGACAGCGAGGGTGTGAGTTCCCGGGGCCAGTCTGGGGAAGCTCTTCATGACCGTGGCATTGCTCCCAATGGCTGGATCAACCACGGTGTTGGAGCCGGTTCGGGAGCCGGCGGCAAGCGAAAGATCCGCAGTCCGGATTTGCGATTCGGTATTGCCGGTTCCCGCAGCGGGGGACGAATAGTCGTCCAACACGTCGGCCGCAATGTTGACCTGTAGGAGGGGCTCTCCGTCCAAGTAAACAAAGGCTCCATCATCGAGGATGTAGCGGATGCGGGGATTGGTGTAAAAGTTGCCGTCGTCGGGAACAGTGAAAGTGGTCCGGAAATAGGCAGTATTACGCTCTCCGCTGGTCGGTGTGGTGAGAGTCGTGCCAAGAGCGGTGAATTCTGCAGGTTCGGGGTCCGGTGTTGTGGTATAGGCAATGGCTCCGTAGCCAAGAGGGCCTGCTCCTGTTCCCGCTTCAAAACCGGCTCCTCCGGTGGTGAAAGATGGTCCGGTGTAGCTTGCGTCAAACTCCGTGTCGGTGGCATACCACGGTGTGGTGCCGTCGGGATGGGGTGCCGTGGTTCCTGATCCTGCTGGAAGGATTCCAGCGGTGGGATGGAAATAGTTCCAGTTTTGGCTCCAATCAACCAAAGTGGTTTGTGCCATTGCTTCTAGCGGCAGACCGGCCACGATCGCAACGAACGGCAGGGCCTTCTTGAGTGTTTTCATCTTGAGGATTTTTTGAGTTTGAGGTTCTGAGATCGCAGGGGGACTCTTTACGAATTTAAGCTGGGAAAGATGGTGAAAGCTAATCGAATGTTACAAAACTGCTGTTTATCACCTTCTTGAATAGTTGGAAGGCTGTGGTTTTTCCGCTTGGCAGTCGACGATTGAAGGGTATTGATAGACTCTTATGCTCAAAATGTATGTGACTTTCGCGCTTGGAGCTTGTCTGGTGGCTCAGGCTGACACCGTGGGATTATGGCGTTTTGACGAGGTTGATGCGGCTTTGGACAATCCCATTGCATCGTCGCCCAATACAGCTTCTCCGGGAACCTTCGATGCCTCGGTTGCCGGTGGTAATCCACTCTACTCCGATGACGTTCCGGCAGCGGAGATTTTCGACCCGGTATCGGGAACGACTTACCCGAACCGATTTTCGCTCAACGCCTCGGCAGGAAGTTCCCAACTCAGTATCGAGGATGCCGTGGATTTCAATTCCTCCTTCACAGTTGAGTTTTTCGTGAAATACATCGGAGAACCGGGAAGCTATGAGGGGATTTTACAACGGATTGAATCTCCCGAACTGAGCTGGAAGGTGGACTTTGATCACGCGGCGAATCCGGCCTTTGGGCGGATTCGTGCACGATGGGACACCCCGGGCGGTGTGCCTGACGGAGTGGCTGAAGCCGGGGTTGATGAGAATGTGAACTTTGTGGTCGGACCACAGGGAAACGTCTCCGCCCCAAAGGTTTATGTGGATACCGGTGCCAAGGACGCTGCCGGAGTTGATGTGGGACCACAGAATACCGGGAATCCGAATGACTACCTTTACGACGCCGCCAACGGAAACCCAAATGATGCTGATGTGGCTCTCCAGGGAGATGGCGCCAATGACGTGGACGAATGGCACCACGTCGCGATGTCATTCGATCAGGAAACCGGCGAGGTGAAGTTCTACTTCGATTATCTCCTGAGTCAGACCCGGACACTGAGTGATGCGGAGGCTGATGGTTACACCCATCCGGCCGCAGGGATCGGTTTTGGGAAGCTGACGGGGTCCGAATATGGGCTTTTGATGGACGAACTTCGCTATTCCAGTGCCATTCTCACTCCGGGAGACTTTCTTCGGGAACCGATCACTGGAGCTGGCAATACCATTGCACACTGGCGGCTCGAAGAAGAAGGAGCTGCGGATGGAGGAGATGTGACCCTTGCCGAAAACTCCGTTGGTCCAACGAATTCCGCTCTGCCCAATGCCGGGAGTCCCCTGTATTCAGCGGATGTTCCTTCGCCCACGATTTTTGACCCTGTCACCAATACCACTTTGACAAACCGGTTTTCCCTGGATGCCACCCAGCCAAATTCCCGCTTGCGCGTTGCCGACGATGTTTCCTTAAACTCCTCATTCACATTCGAGTTTTTCATCAAACTGATTGGTGAACCTGGTGGCTACCAATCCTTTGTGAGAAGGAGTCAGCTCAGGGATCTGCGTTGGCAGGTGGATTTTGATCACGCAAATAACAATGCTTTCGGACGCCTCCGGACCCGCTTTGACACTCCGGGAGGAGTTCCCGACGATGTGAACGAGGTTGGCGTTGATGAAAATATTAACTTCGTTCTGGGGCCAACGGGGGGGGTAAATATTCCCGAGGCTCTCCGGATTTGGATTGATACCGATTTGGGGGACGGAATGGTGGCCAGCTATAACGATCCCGCCGATTGGGCCCTCGATGGTGATGGGATCAATGACAATGCGGCCTGGCATCACGCTGCGGTGACGTTTGATGAAGACGCAGGAACCATTGGCTTCTACTACGACTACGAGCTCATGCAATTGAAGACTCTTTCGGATAGCGAGGGCGATGGTTACACCCACCCCGCCGCTCCGCTTGATTTCGGAAAACTCAGCGGAGGCGACTACGGCCTCCTGCTCGATGAAGTCCGTTATTCAGGTGAGGTGCTTCTCCCGTTCCAGTTTCTTCAGACCGTCGCTCCGCCGTCCGGTGAGCTTGAGATCACCTCGCTGGTCTACGATGCTGCGATTCCCCGGGCAACCGTGACCTGGAGCACGGTTCCCGGTCGAAAATACAGCCTCGACTATTCCCGTGACCTGTTCACCTGGATCGAGCTTCTTGAGGAAGAGGAGGCGACCGGTGAGACGTATACCTTCGTCGACAGTGATCTCGAAGGAGGTTCTCCCAAGATCTTCTATCGAGTCCGCGAGTTTCAATAGGTCTCTCAGGAGCCAGGAGAAAGAGACGATTTGTGAGGCTGCGGTTCCTCAAAAATACCGGGTAATCGCTGCAACTGAAAGAATCGTGCGAGGATACACGAATACCTCAGTTCGTTCATGAATTCTCTTCGTATTCTAGCACCCCTCGCCCTCGTGATCCTCACTCCGCTGGCCTTTCTTAAGGCGGAGCCCAAAGCCAAAGATCTCGAGCCTCCCCGCCCCCTCAAGGCTCTTTTGATCGCCGGTGGTTGCTGCCACGACTACGTCAAACAGCACGAAATTCTCTACAAAGGGATCCAGGAGCGGGCCAATGTCCGCGTCGATGTCGTTTGGACCCGCGACAGGTCGACCAACCCGCCTCTGCCGGTTTTCGATGATCCCGATTGGGCCAAGGGCTATGACATCATCATCCACGACGAGTGTGCCGCTTCCAACAAAGACCTCAAGGTGATGGAGAACATCCTCGAGGTGCATCAAACCATCCCGGCCGTTCATTTGCACTGCGCGATGCATTCCTTTCGAAATGGCACGGACAAGTGGGCGAAGCACCTGGGACTCCACTCGACCGGGCACGGACCGCAGAAGCCCCTCGAAGTCACTTACACCAATGAAAATCACCCGATTACCAAACCGCTTGAGAATTGGGTGACCAAAAACGAGGAGCTTTATAACAACCGCGAGATTTACGACGCCGAGCCTCTTGCTCTCGCCACTCAAAAAAACGGCGACCGCGAAAGCTCCGCCATCGTGGCCTGGACCAACACCAAACAGGGAGCGCCCTCTTTTTCCACCACCATCGGCCACAACAACTACACCGTCGAGGATCCTCGCTACCTCGATCTCGTGACCCGTGGTCTTCTTTGGGCCGCCGGAAATCTCAACGATGACTATTTGAAGCCCTACACCGGCTCGAACGTCATCACCGAAATGGCAAAGGAAACCAAGCCCGCCGCCGAGGTCAAACCACCCAAGGACGCCACGATGGCGAAAGTCACCGCCAAGAACGTCCAGACTGACGCCGGACACTTCCCCTGGAAAGCCATCGATGGCGACGAAAAAACCCGCTGGACCGGCAATGGTCCCGCCATGCCCAACTGGCTCCAGCTAGAATTTAAAAATCCCACCACCGTCACCTCGGCAGAGATTCTCTGGGAGATCCGCGACCAGTGGTATCAGTATAAAATCGAAACTTCCCTCGATGGCAAAACCTGGGCCATCGCACACGACGGTTCGCAAAACACCCGCCAATCCGACACCAAGGACACCTTCAATGCCAAAACCATCAAGTTCTTACGCGTCACCGTCCTGAAACAAGAAAACGGACAATGGCCCGCTCTTTGGGAACTCAAACTCACCGGCCCAAAAGGTCCCCTCAAGCTCTTTCCCATCTTCAAAAAAGGAGAAGGCCCCACCTCCAAAGTCAGCGGAAAAGGCCTCGAAAAATCCGGTAACATCAAGCCCTTCATCCCCAAGCTCACTCCCGGGCAGGAAGCCGCCATCCTCAAAGATGCCTCGGTTCCCGAAGGCTTCGAGATGACCCTTTTCTCCTCGTGGCAATCCGCCAACTATCCCGTCTATGTCGCCGCCGCTCCCGGAGGGGATCTTTACGTCTCGTCCGATGGCAATGGCTCCCTCGGTCGAGACCCTCATCGCGGTCGGGTCCTTCGTCTCCGCGACACCGACAAGGATGGCCGTGCTGATGAGGTCACGGAATTCGTCCGCGACATCGACTCACCCCGCGGCCTCATCTGGGATCACGACCGCCTCTACCTCCTCCATCCACCGCACATTTCCGTCTTCTTCGACCGTGATCACGATGGCGTCGCCGAGGAATCAAAACGCCTCATCTCCGACATCGCCTTCGGCTTCAAGGACCGCCCTGCCGACCACACCACCAACGGTCTCGAAATGGGCATTGATGGATGGATCTACATTGCCGGGGGAGACTTCGGATTCATGAAAGCGACCGGCACCGACGGTCGCACCTTGCAACACCGGGGCGGGGGAGTGATCCGCTTTCGTCCCGATGGCTCGGGCCTCGAACTTTTCTCCACCGGCACCCGAAATATTCTTGGGACCCCCATGTCGCCGACCCTCGATATGTTCGCCCGTGACAACACCAACGATGGCGGTGGCTGGGACGTCCGCTTCCACCATTTCACCGGCCTGAGTGACCACGGCTATCCGCGCCTTTATAAGAACTTCGAGAAAGAGCACATCCACCCCCTCTCCGATTACGGTGGCGGGTCCGGCTGCGGGTCCGTTTATATTCACGAACCGGGCTTTCCTGATGCCTGGAACAAAGCTCCCTTCACCTGCGACTGGGGCAAGGCCGGCCTCTTCCGTCACACCGTAAAACCCTACGGCGCCACCTTCAAGGAAACCGCCGAGCCTCAGAAATTCATCAAAGTGACCCGCCCCACCGATGCCGATGTCGACGGCATGTCCGCCGTCTACCAAGCCTCCTGGAAAGGTCCCGCCACCTTCGGTTGGGCCGGCCCCGACCAAGGTTATATCGTCCGCGTCACTCCGAAGGGTTACCAGCCCGAGCCGATGCCGGACCTTGATAAGATGAGCACAGAGGACCTCGTTGCCGCGCTCGACTCCCCTTCGCATATCCGCACCCTTGCTGTGCAACGGGTATTGCTACGACGTGATAAAAACGAGGACGTCAAAAAGGCATTGCTCCAAATTTTTAGCGATGAGAAGGCTCCTTTAAAAACACGAATTGCCTCACTTTATGTCATCAGCCAATCCTTCCCGAACATGCTTGGTTTTTCAACGACGCAGGGTCCGATCGGTCCCTATTTGGTGCGTGCCTTGGCAGATGTTGCTCCCTCGGATGGATCCATGATTACGTCGCTCCTCATCGTTGCGATGAGCGAGGAGGACAAACCTCGCCAGGTGTTGGAAGCGATTGTCACGACTGCTCGCCTTGGTCTGCTGGAGGCTGCTCCCCAGGTTGCCAACCATCTGTCCTCCGCTGACCCCGTCATCCGTCACACCGCCTACCGCGCCTTGGCAAAAATGTCCGCGCACGAAGCGGCCTTTTCCAAGATTGACGCTGACGACATCGACACCCGCAAGGCCGCCGCCTGGGCCCTCATGCGGATGCACAAGATCGAGGTCGTTGACGAACTCATCAAACGCCTCGCTTCCGAAAAAGACCTCGCGAAACGCCGCCCGCTTCTCTCAATCCTGACCCGTCTCTACCACACTGAAGCCGAGTGGCAGGGCGACTCCTGGGGCACCCGCCCCGACACCCGCGGGCCCTACTACCAACTCGCGACCTGGGAGGAATCGGAGCGGATTCTTACGACGTTAAAAACCTTCCTCGACAATGCCCCCGCCGAGGAGGCGGCCTTCATCATCACCAAGCTCAACAAGAACCGCATTCCGGCCAATGATGCTCTCGACCGCATCATCGACCTTGCTCTGAAAGACGACAAACTCATCCCCGTCGCCATCATCCAGATCGCCAGCGGGGATAACGTTCCCGCCCGCGCCCTCCCGCTTGTCCTCAAAGGTGCCCGCACTTTCGAGGCCGGCCCCGCCGCCCATGCTGATGCCGTCAAAGTTCTCGTTCAAAGCGATCACCCCGAAGCGATTGCTGCTTCTATTCAGGCTCTCATCAACATCGACGGTGTGAAGGGATCTGGAAAACAAGCCACTGCTGCAAGAGGTCATTTCCTCAAGGCTCCAAAGCTTGAGAATCATCATCTCGCGCTTGAAAAACTGGCCGCTGACAAAGCGGGAACCCTTGAAGGGAATTGGGCTGCGATGGCCGTGCTCCAACTGGCCTCCCGTAAGGACGGTGCACCCGAATCCCGCGAGATGTCGATCAAAGCCATCGAAAAAGCGTGGCCCGATTCGAAGCAGAAGATCGCCTTCATCAATGCCGCCCGCGACCTCCGCAGCCCGCTCTTGAACGACCGCATTCGCATCGCCCTCAGTGATCCGGATAAAGGAGTTGCCAAGGCTGCCAAAGACGCTGCCGGTCGCCTCAAGATTCAGGCCCCCGGCGCCGACAAGACTCCCAAGATCGCCACTCTGGAACCTGACGATGCTTTGAAAAAAATTACCGCTCACAAGGGCGACGTGTCTCTCGGCGAAGCCATCTTCGCCCGTGCCACCTGCAACGCTTGTCATACCGTTTCCCAAAAGGAGAAGCAGAAAGGTCCCTACCTCGGCAACATCGCCGAAACCTATCGCCGCAACGAACTCGCTGAGTCGATTCTGGTTCCCAACAAAACGATCGCACAGGGATTCGCCACCAACGTCTTCAATTTAAAGAACGGCAAATCATTCGTGGGTTTCGTCACTGATGAGGCGGGAGACACGGTGTCCATCCGAGACATCGCCAGTACCGAGCACAGCTTCAAGAAGTCCGGGATCAAGGACCGCTCCACTCTACCAACCTCATTGATGCCTCCGGGCCTCATGTCCGGCTTCACCGTCCACGAAGCCGCCAGCCTGCTCGACTACCTTGAATCGTTGGTGAAGAAGAAAAAGTAGATCGGCTTGGATTTCTCAAGAAATTGGTTCGGCGGAATATTCCTTGTCGTGGTCGAAGGCTTCCGAACCATCGTGGACAATTTTCGGATCCGGTGCCGGGGCCATTTTGGGGTCCTTGTTGGGGTAATCGAGGACCGACAGGAAGTGCCGAAGACAGTTGATTCTTGCGCGCTTCTTGTCGTCCGACTTGATGACCGCCCACGGGGCATCGGCGGTATGAGTGTGGAAGAACATGGCTTCCTTGGCTTTGGTGTAGTCGTCCCACTTGTCCAGTGACTGAAGATCAATGGGACTCAGCTTCCACTGTTTCAATGGATCGGTCTTTCGTCCGTGAAACCTCCTCAGCTGCTCGAGTCGGCTGACTGAGAACCAGTATTTAACGACCTTGATCCCACTATTGACGATCATTCTTTCGAGAGACGGACATTGACGGAGGAATTCCAGATAGTCCGATGGCGTGCAGAACTCCATGACCCGCTCGACACCGGTGCGGTTATACCAGGACCGATCAAAAAAGACCATTTCACCCTTGGTGGGCAGGTGTTTGATATAGCGTTGAAAATACCATTGTCCCATCTCGCGCTCGGTGGGTTTTTCCAAAGCGACCACGTGGGCGGCCCGGGGGTTCAGGTGCTCCATAAAGCGTTTGATCGTTCCTCCTTTTCCCGCGGCATCGCGTCCCTCAAAAAGGACCAGGATTTGCTGTCCCGTGGTTTTCACCCACTGCTGGACCTTCAGGAGCTCGGCCTGGAGCTTGAGTTTTTCCTGTTCGTATTCGGAAGAGGGCATTTTCTGGCTGTAGGGATAGAGCCCCTTCCGGTGGGCAACCTCCAGAGAGACCTGATTACTCAATCCCTTTTCATGGCCATTTTGAGCATCGAGCAACTCTCCGAGATTGGCAAATTCGGGAGGGAGTTCGATCCCGCCCTTTTCGACGTTGGCTTTCTTTTTTGTATTCTTCGTTTTGCTCGCGTTCGACATGGTGGAAAGCCTAACAAAAAGGGGAACCGACGCTAAGGGGATACAATTTGATGCGGATAGAATGAGAGTCCATGCGTAATCGCGGGGGTTCATTTACTCCGAAAGGCAGGTTTGTGGAGAACGAAGCAGGAACAAGGCTACCCATGGCCTTGATGTCTCACCAGTGAGGCCAGGGGGAGAATGCCATCGTGGGCCCAGAGGGCGGGTGGGTTTTGGGCTTGGCCGAGGGGGAAGATTCTGGGAGAGGGGAGGTCCTTGCCTTTTTGATAAGGGTGGAGCCCGATTCCTGAGAGATGTTTCATGGTCTGAAAATTAGCAGGCAAGGGGCGGAGGAAGACGGTGCGGTTTCCGGGGGAGAAGGTGAGAGTTGGGGAGTTTTCACAAACGATGGTCCAGGCGGTTGAGCCCGGGCTTTCCCAAAGGGCATGGGAATCGGAGTTCTGGGCGATGAGGTAGCGGGTTTCTTCGCGGAGGTTGGTGATTGCTCCGGCTTCTGAAAGTGAGAGAGGCCCGCGCGGGTGTTCCTTTTCAAAGTCGGCCATCGCTTCGGCGAGGATGGGACCGAAAGCGCGGGGGTTTTCGAGGAAGATGCTTTGGAGGGAGAGGCAACCTTGTTGATTGAAGAGACCGATGTCGCGGGCGGCAAGCCTGGCGGCTTCCGGGCCGGGGTCCTCAATGATGGCAATCCCGACGCGATGACCGTGACCGACGAAGGGAGTTTCAAGCGGACAGAGTTGCTGGAAGTGGCGGAGGGTGTGATCCGAGCCGAAGACGACGAGGGCATCGGCTTCGGGAATCCAGTGGCCGGGAAGTTCGCGGGAGATTTCAGCAAAGGGTTCGACGGCTTCCGGGACTTTGAAGTCCAGAAGCGCGTGTGAGGGAAGTTTGAGGCGATTTTTCGCGCCGAGGAGGATGCCGTTGAGGAGGGTTTGGTGGGCGGCGTGAGGGGTGTTGCCGCTGATAATGTGGACGATGGTTTTGGGGGGGCGAACAGTTGGTCCCGCAGCTTCCCGGGCAAAGGTCATTTGGAGATCTTCGCGGTTGAAACGGCCGGTGAAGGGTTCGAATTCGTCAGCTACGGAGAGAAGGAGGTCGATTCGTTGGGCGAGGGTCATGAGGAGAGGGCGTGGTCGATGGTTCGTGAACATCCTCTGGGGAGGGCTCCCGGGTCTCTTCCAATGAGGGTGAAAGAGCCATCTTCATGCCGGATCGCGAAATCCTGGGTCCGGATGGCGGAGACGCTGTGAAGATTGGCAAGATCGTGGATGACGAGGTAACCGGTTTGGCCGGGGGAAACCTCCCGGCTGCTCTCGGGATCAAGGATTCGGACGAGGCACCAGGCAGGGAACCGGTGGCGACCTTCCGGGCCGGTGGCGTAGGCCTGGCTGGAAAGCTCGGTCATGCCATATTCGTTGTGAATGTGCTCAAGCGGGACATTGAAAAATTCAGCGAGATCGGAGTAGAATTCTGGCTTCGAGAGGGTGTGCGAGGTTCCTTTGTAACCTCCGGTTTCCAGAAGCCGGGAGCCAGCGGGGAGGGGGAGGGGGCCGAGGGTTTCCATGAGGTGAAGGAATGCCAGAGCGGTGCCCATGAGGAAGATCGGGCGGTTGTTTTCAAGCTCTTGGATGAGCGGGGCGAGATGGAATCTGGAGTCGCGCAGGAGGAAGTGTGAGTCATCGCCAGAGTTGAGATGGGCAAACATGTGGCTTAGCGAGGACTGCGGACTTTCAAGATTTGAGGGTGCCAGGAAGAAAGTGGGAAGTTTTGGCAAAGTCCACCCGTGGTCGATGGCGAGTTCGTAGAGCCCGGTATCGGGGAAGTGATGTGCTCCGCGGGTTTCGGTGGTGGTTCCGGAGGTGAGGAAGGTGATCCCGATTGGCTCGCCGCAGATCAGAGGAGAGTCTGCGAGTTTGAAGGCGGAATTTGGGACGGCGGGGATTTCCTGCCAGCGGGAGACTGTTTCGGGGGTGCGTTCCAACGATGTTGCGAAAGCACGGTAGGGTTGATTATATTTGAACTGATGACGAAAAATCATGAGGGCAAGACCTTCGAAGTGATCCGCCTCCGGGTTGTTCACGAAGGTCAGGAGCTTTTCGGAGATGTCGGGTTTTGGCGCGATTTCTTGCTTAAGTCGGTCGGATTCAGGCATTTCGGTGTGGGTGACGGCTTGACAAGAAGGCCAAAGACCGCGAAGAGTTTGGGAGTCAGTCCGTTCTCAGGATTGCAGCGTAATATCCCCAACCCCAACTGATTTTGAAAGTCATGTTTTCCCTCAAGCATCTCATCGGGCTCGCTTTGACGAGTCTCGTGTTCGTAAGCTGTAGTCCATACCCTCCTGTAAATGGACCAAGAAAGCCCGCTCCGAACGGCGCGAACGTTCCCGACGCAACCCAGGTTGAAAAGGAAAAAACTCCTGAAGAACTCAAGCAGGAAGCAGCTCGGATCAAAGCCAACAAGGAGGCGGCTGCCCGCCGTGCTGCCTTGAAGAAAAAGAAAGAGGAAGAAGGCTCGGATACAATCACTCCTCCGGATGTGGCCAAGAAAGACCCGGTGAAGCCCAAGAGCAAGTATCGCACTGCCGTAGCCATTCCCGGGAAGCCAGGATTCGTTTTCAATCCCTGGACCAATAAGGCGGTGGATGTCCGTGGCGTTCCAGGTGGAATGCTGGTGCGCGACCCGAACGACGGTAATCCGGACCACAAATTCCGTGTTCCCTAAGCGGGATAAATGATCTATTTCAATGCCGGATTTCCGTGAGGGGATCCGGCATCTTTTTTCTTGCTTCACATGATGATTTCCCAAATCGCTATTTTGGGCCCCGGACTTCTCGGAGGGTCCGTGGGGCTTGCTGCCCAGGCCTCCGGATACCAGGTCACTCTGTGGGGGAGGAATCCTGACCGGGTTGAGGCAACCCGTGCGCTGGGCTTGAATGCGACGACGGATTTGGCGGAGGTTGTGGAGAAAGCCGATCTGGTCATTTTGGCAGTGCCTGTGGGTGCGATGCCCCGCCTTGCTGGAAAGGTGAAAACCCACTTGAGAAAAGGTGCCTTGGTCACAGATGTGGGAAGTGTGAAAGCTCTGCCCCACACGATGGCCAGGGAATCCGGGCTTCCGTTTATTGGGAGCCACCCCATGGCCGGTTCCGAGCAAACCGGGATCGAAGCAGCTCGGAAGGATCTTTTTGACGGGGCGGCTTGTGTCATCACCAATAATCAAGGGCGCCCCGACTCCGAAGGGGCCGCTCTCGAGAAGTTTTGGCAGGATCTGGGCTGTCGGGTTTCGTTCATGGCCGCTGACGACCATGACCGGGCCGTTGCCCGTATCAGCCACCTTCCACATGCCATGGCTGTGGCCACGGCCTCGGCAGCTTTGCGCTCTCCGGAGGATGAATCTCTGGCCGCCGGGGGCTACCGTGACACCACCCGGGTGGCTTCGGGTGATCCTTCAATGTGGGCTGAAATCATGGTGGAAAATCGGGCAGAACTGACGACCGCTTTGGAAGATGCTCAAAACGAGATCCGAGAGATGCTTGAACACCTCGCGAATTCGGACAAGAAGGGGCTTCAAGATTATCTCGCGGAGGTGAAGCTCCGAAAAGAGAACCCGATTCATCCTCATGAGTGAGATCATTAAAGTCAGTCCGCTAAAAAAAATCTCCGGTGAACTTGCCGTCCCCGGCGACAAGAGCATCTCACACCGAGCCGCCATCCTGGCCGGACTTTCCGACGGAACCTGCTTTGTGGAGAACTTTCTCCCAAGTGAGGATTGCGTCAACACCTTGCGTGCCATGGGGCAACTTAGCGTCCGCTATGAAGTGGAAAAGGGGACGGAAGACCACCCGATCGATCTGACCATCCACGGATGCAGCGGGGAGCTTCGGGCCCCCTCGGCTGAACTGGATTGTGGAAACTCCGGGACTGGAATGCGCCTTCTCGCCGGGGTTTTGGCTGCCCAAAAATTTGACAGTGTGCTGGTTGGGGATGCCTCGCTTTCCAGCAGACCGATGGACCGCATTATCAAACCACTTGCGGAAATGGGCGCTCAGTTTGAGACCAAGGGGATCAAGTCCGGTTGCGCTCCTCTTCATATCACCGGTGGAAAACTTAAATCAATCACTTATGAAATGCCCATGGCCAGTGCGCAGGTCAAAAGCGCGATCCTCCTTGCGGGAATGTTCGCGCCTGACAAGACAACGGTCATTCAGCCGGCGATCAACCGTGATCATACCGAACGCCTGCTCAATTCCTTTGGCGTTCGCGTGAAAACCGAAGGGAATCACATTTCGATCTACGGAGGACAAAAAGTCCGCTCCCGAGACCTCGTGGTTCCCGGGGATATCTCCAGCGCGGCCTTTTGGATTGTGGCGGCAGCTTGCGTGCCCGGCTCACGGCTTCTGATCAAGAACGTGGGCCTCAATCCAACCCGGACCGCTTTACTCAACGTTCTCATCCGCATGGGCGCCCTGATTAAGGACCATGTTCAACATGAGGATGGTGGCGAACCCCGCGGTAACATTGAAATCATCGGCCGTCAGCTTAAAGGAACCGAAATCAAACCCGGGGAAGTTCCAAATCTCATTGATGAAGTCCCGATCCTTGCGGTCGCCGGTGCGCTGGCCGAGGGCAAAATGGTGATCCGCAATGCCGCTGAGCTCCGCGTCAAGGAAACGGATCGCATTGACACCACTACCGAAAATCTTCGCCTCATGGGAGCTGATGTCGAAGAGTTCGAAGACGGTATGGTGATTACCGGCGGACAGACGCTTAAAGGAACGGTTTTGGACAGTCATGGTGATCATCGCATTGCCATGGCCTTCGCGATTGCGGGTCTTTTGGCCGGGGATGGCAATACCACCATCAAGAACGCCGCTTGCGTGGCTACTTCCTACCCAACCTTCTCCCAGCACCTCAAAGAAATTTGCAACCGATGAGCCAGCCCCACCGCTCTGTCGCAATCGACGGTCCCGCCGCTTCGGGAAAGAGCACCGTCGCCCGACGTCTCGCCGCTTCCCTGGGACTCATTATGGTGAATTCCGGAGCGATGTATCGCGCCGTGACCTGGCAGGTTTTGAGGGATGGAGTCGATCCATCCGATGCCGATGCCGTCATCCGGGCTCTTGAGGGATTGGAGATCGGGTGTGGTGTCGAAGACGGACTCTCGACGATCGCCATCAATGGACGCCTTTTGACGACAGAAGTTCGCGAACCGCAGGTGAATGATCATGTTTCAAAGGTCGCTTCGATCCCCGAGGTTCGCGAGCGCCTCGTGGCGATGCAGCGGGATTATCTCAAGGACAATGACGTCGTGATGGAAGGACGGGATATCGGCTCCGTGGTTTTTCCGGACACTCCCTTCAAGCTCTACATTGATGCTTCCGAGGAAGTCCGTGCCGCCCGTCGTTCCAAGGATGGCGAAGCGGATGCCGTTGCGAAACGCGATGCCCAGGACAGCCAGAGAAAAGCCTCACCTCTCAAAATTTCCGAGGGAGCAATCGTGATTGATTCTTCCGATCTGACCATCGACGAGGTGGTTGGAGAAGCACGGGGAGCTCTCGAAAAACTCGGATGGGATGATAAAAAATGAAAACTACCTATTGGATCGGACACACCATCTTTCGGGCTGCGGCGAAGGCGTTTTTTCGTTATCAGGTTGTGGGACGGGAGAAGCTTGTACAAGACGGGCCCATCTTGATTGCTTCAAATCATGAGAGCTTTTTAGATCCTCCGCTCGTCGGGGTGGCTTATAATGAGTCGGTCTACTACCTCGCGCGAAAGACTCTTTTTAAAGGCCCCACCAAGTGGCTTTACCCACGTTGGAATGCGATTCCGGTTGATCAGGATGCGCCTGACATGAGTAGCTTGAAAAAGATCATTAAGATCCTTCGCGGTGGCGATCAGGTCGTGGTTTTTCCAGAGGGTGCCCGCACGCTGGACGGCAAGTTGCAACCGGGGGAAGCCGGCGTGGGGTTGATTGCCGCCAAGAGCAACGCCGTGATCCAACCGGTTCGAATTTTTGGAGCCTACGACGCTCTTCCGCGTGGAAGTGGACGATTACGCTTTCATCCCATTACGATTGTTGTGGGAGATCCCGTCAGCCTGACACCTGAAGAACGCAAAGCAAAGGGACGTGAGGCTTATCAGGCCATCTCGGACCGGATCATGGGTGAGATCGCAAAAATAAAGCATCCGTCGGAAAGCTAGCAAACTCTCATCCCGGTTCGGTCGCAATGTCCGGCGGGGAATTTTGAACGGAATGGTTGTCAGCTCGCTCTAAAATGTTGATAGTTCCCGTGACGTTACTTTCTATCCCCTCAATCCATGAATCTTCAAATTCAATGCCCCAAGTGCACCAAACGATTCACTGTGCATGAAGATCTCACCGGCAAAACAGTCGAGTGCGGTGCATGCGACCATCGATTTCCGGTGAGGTCGGAATCGATCATTGTCGAACGTTCCAAGTTTTATCCGGGGGAGCATAAAAGCGGAGACTTCCTCAATCGACTTGGAAAAAATCCGTCAGCTGATGAGGGCGGAGGAGCCCCGTCTCCCGCAGACGCTGCTCATACTCCCCAGGTTGATGCCATTATGCCGGCCTCGGCCGGGCAAAATATTGCGGCCGTCATCGGAGCGACTTTCATCATTCTCTACGGTTTGATTTTCTTTTTAGGAACTTCAACCGGTGGCATGTTTCAAGATGTCACCATGGAAAAACGGCTGATGTTGGGCGGTTTTGTCGGGCTCATTAGTGTGGGGCTTATTTTGTTTGGATCCAAAAACTGGCGGGTTCGGGCCGCTCTGGTTGGCTTGGCATTGCTTGCAGTACTTTTCGCGCTCATCTTTAACCGGCCGGTCCACACAACCCCGGTGGTGGATCAGGTTCCGACCCCGGAAGATGACAGGATCCAAGTCATCGAAGAGGATCCTCTCGATGTAAAAGGCATCAAGAGCAGGGTCGGCTACTCTGCGATCGAGCGCAAGGTCCAGACAATGGGCGAACGCTTCAACGAGGATGGGGCGGAGTATGTCGTCGGTATTTTTGTTGAAGGGCTCTCCGGGAGCCAGTTCATCGAAGTGGAAAATTACCTCAAAGATGTTTTGTCAATTCCGCCCACCGAGGCGGTCAACCTGTATAAACGGAACCAAGAAAGGGACAGTCTGATTGTGATTTCCGGCATGAAGCTTGATTTCGATACCGTAGTTCGCCATTGCGAACCGCGACTGGGGCGTGCCACCTCATATCCCGAGCTTCGCTTGATCGATCTTAAAATGTCAGCCTCTCTGTTCTCGAAGTCCGGTGAAGATCTTCAGAAGAAACTGACCGACCAAACGCACCCCGCTTTCTTCTCGGTGAACTTGGACGAACTTCGCTCGCTGACACCTGACCGTGTTAAGGATGCAGTGGCGAGGCTCTCCATGGTCATCGATGTCGAACTGAGGCACGAAGAGCCTATTATTAAGGAGTTTTTGAGTATCCTGGTCTCCAAGAGCGACCCCATCCTGCTTTCCGATCTCGGGAAAGCCCTCCGGATTTGGGCCGGGGGAAACAAAGCCTGTCTCGATACCGTGAGTCGCAAGGTTTCCAGGTTACTCGCCGAAAAAGCCATCGTCCCGGCATCATTGATTGATTATCTCATCGAGAATGAAGCTGAAAAAGCTCCCCTGTTTGTCGACCAGCTATGGGCCGAGGAACCCGAGAAGTGGTTGGCTCAATACGCTTCAATGGGAAGTATTGTTGAGCCGCGACTCCTTTTCCATCTTGAGGATTCACCCCTGCGCTTAAAAAAAGCGGCCCTCATTCTCATGGCAAAAATTGGGACGGACAATTCGTTGCCCGCTCTCGAAAAGTTGACAGCCTCTCCCGATGAGGAGCTTAAAATCCTTGTGGGACTGGCAATTCAGGGGATCAAAGCCCGTTAACATGACTTCTTACGAAAAAACCCGCTCCTGAGATGGAGCGGGTTTTTTATGTATGGATTGCGTCTGTGTGTGCAGAAAGATTTTCATCTCTCTGTTAAGGAAAAGAGGAACAAATTGAGGATGGTGAGGCGAGGAAAAACCTCCAAAAATCAACACCGCCCATCGATCTGATCAATAGAGTAATTGTCGATATCGATTTTCAAAGGAAGCCGGGTCGTGGTTAGCTTCTCATCTTGAAACGACTACTACCCCTGATTCCGCCCCTGCCCTGGCACCGGCCCCGCCTTCGCCCGTCCCGAGGAGATCGTGTGGTCTTGTTGCATGGACTTTGGCGTAGCTTTTGGGCAATGGATGGTCTCGCTTCAGCTTTGAACGACGAAGGATTCGAAACCCTGAACATTCCCTATGCCTCGTTCCGAAAAACATTGGATGAGATTGTTGACGACGTCGCGGATGCCATCGGCTCTTCACCACGTCGGACCCACTTCGTCACCCACTCGATGGGTGGCATTGTCCTTCGCTGTCTTGCCCGCCGTCATCCGGATCTCGTCACCGGGAAAATTGTGATGCTGGCCCCGCCCAATCAAGGGAGCGAAATTATTGATTGGCTCGAAGATTCACCGCTCAGCCGTTGGGCTCTGGGCCCCGGAGGCATGAGCCTTTCCACCGATAAAGTCCGGGACAATGTCCCCGGCTTCTCCGATCAACACGATGTCTCGGTGATCATGGGGCGAAGCAGCTCCGTGCCTTTTTTCCGGTCGCTTTTCCAGGGTGAGAATGACGGGATTGTCACGGCCGGGGGAGGTAAGGTCGCTGGAATGCGGAGGATGGAGATTGTCGATGGCGATCATACCTTCCTTATGAATCAGCCCGTGGTGAGAAAAAGGGTAATCAACCTCCTGGGCACCCAGGGTTCCGGAGAGCGGGAGGCTCAATCTGGCATTTAAAGTGGGGTTCGTCATTCCCCGCTCGACCGATCGATCGCTTCTCGCCAGTTTTGGGCAGTTCAATGTTCTCCTTCATTCACGCCGCCGACCTTCACCTGGATAGCCCTCTCCGGGGGCTCTCAAGACACGAGGGAGCACCCGTGAAGGAGATTCGCGGAGCGACGCGACGAGCCCTCGGAAATCTCGTCGATCTCGCTCTCGAAAAAAAAGTCGATTTTGTCCTCATCTCCGGAGACCTCTACGACGGCGATCAAAAAGATTACGCCACCGCTCTTTTCTTCAACCGCCAAATGCTCCGGCTGAGGGCGGCAAAAATCCCGGTTTTTGCCATCAGTGGCAATCACGATGCCGGGTCGGTCATCACCAAGGCACTCTCTTCTCCGGATAACGTGCAATTTTTTCCGGTTAAAAAAGCGGGCACTTTTTCTTTTCCCAACCTCCACGTGACGATTCACGGACAGGGCTTTGCCAATGCCAGCGTGCAGGAAAACCTCGTGCTCAGTTACCCCGAAGCCGTCCCGGGCCACTTCAATATCGGCCTCCTTCATACCAGCCTGGCCGGAAGTGCCATTCACGATACCTACGCGCCTTGCTCGGTCGCGGATCTTGAGAAAAAGGCCTACCAATACTGGGCTCTTGGCCATATCCATCAGCCTGAGGTGATTCAAGAAGCGCCGTGGATCGTCTACCCCGGCAATATTCAGGGCCGAAAAATCAACGAGACCGGCGAGCGCGGTTGCTATCTCGTCGAGGTCGACGACTCACTTAAGGTGACCTCACACGACTTTGTCCCGCTGGATGTCGTCCGCTGGGATCATCTCTTTCTTGATGTCTCATCTCTCGATTCCCTCGACTCTCTTCGCGATGAAATTTTACAGACCTTCTCCGCCGCTTGCGGGGAGGTCGGCGAACGCCTTCTCGCCCTTCGTCTCACCTTAACCGGAGCCACGGCGCTTCATGGCGAACTTCACTCAGACCTCAACAAATGGCAGGCCGAGTGCACCTCGGTGGCGCAGGAAATCGATCCCGATCAGCTTTGGTTTGAGCAACTCAAGCTCGCTACCACCCCGACTCACGATCTCGATGAGCTGGCTGCGCGCGATGACCTCACCGCGCTCGTTCTTTCTGCTCTCGATGACTTCCAGCCGGATCAAAATCCCGCCGCCGTAACCTCTCTGGAAAGCAAACTCCCTCCCTCCTTGATCGCGGAGTTGGCCGGGAAAGACGCGTCCGATTTGAAAGAGGAGGTCGCCGCCATCGTCCTTCACAGCATCACCACGAGCCCAACCGACTAGTCCGATGCGTTTTCAGGAACTCCAGATCCCCGCCTTCGGGCCCTTCACCGACTTTTCACTTCCCCTGCCGGAGACTAAGAATGACGTTCACTTAATCTATGGTCCGAACGAGGCCGGGAAAAGCTCCCTCCTTCGTGCTCTTCGTTATTTACTCTACGGAATTCCGACGCGCACGACCGATTCTTTTCGCCACCAAAACCCCCAACTCCGCATCGGAGCGACCATCTCCAGCGGATCGGACTCGCTCACTTTCTTCCGTAAAAAAGGCAACCGAAACACCCTCCTCGATGCCACCGGCAACGCCCTCGCCGATGCCGCCCTCGCGCCTTTTCTTGGTCCGGTCAATGAAGCCTTCTTCCAAAACATGTTCGGTCTCGATACCGACTCTCTCCGCAGCGGGGCCAATAGCCTCCTTTCCGCCGAAGGTGACCTTGGCGCGGCTATCTTCTCAGCCAGCCGCGGCGGCGCGCCCATCAATGAGGCCATCAAAAGCCTTGAGTCCGAAGCCCACGAAATTTTCAAAGACCGCGCTCGTAACACTCGAATTGCGGCGGCCCTGCGGGAGATGAAGGAAGCCGAGGCTGCCGCCAACGCCGAGACCATTTCGACCAATCGTTGGAAAACTCTCAAGACCGCCATCAGTGAAGCCGAGGGGCGGTTTGAGGAAAAAGACCGCCTCCGCCGCGCGCACCTCGCCCGCCGCGAGTTTGTGAGCCGTTGTCTCCAGGCCATTCCGATCCTGCAAAAAGTCCGGCGACTCGAAACGGAGCTTTCAGAATTCGACCTTCCTGAACTTCCTTCCGACTTTGTGAAGCGGGTGCGCGAAACCGAGGCCGCCCTTGCTGCCGGAAAACACTCTCTCGAACTCCACGCCCGCCGCCGTGGGTCGCTCCAGTCGGCAATGTCCGAAATCTCCGATCCTAAAGTGGTCATTGGTTTCGCGGCGGACCTCGATCTTCTTCATCGCCGTGCCGAGCAATACCATCAAAATCTCGATGTCCTCCCCGGGCTTGAGGCCGGGAAGAAGTCCCTCGAAGCCATTCTCGATGACAAGACGTACCTCGAGGATTTTCCGGCGATTGATTCCGGGACTTTGGACCGATTGAAGGCAGGAGCGGAGCGCCTTAATGACATTGGGAATCGTTCCAGCCAGCTGAAAAACGAACTCAAAAACCTCGATGGCCGACTCAAAAAAAGCCGTAAATCACTCGAGGGATTCACTCCTTCCGCCGAATTGGAAACGCTCACCGAACACGCCGAACTTGCCGATCGCTTTGCGGCGCAAAAGAGCACTCTTCCCACCGATCTCAGTGAGCGAGATCTCCTCGCAAAGCGTGCCGGCCTCCTCCGTGAACGACTTGGAATCGAGGGAGATCCGCGCAAAATTCGTGTTCCAGCGCGCCAAACCATCGAACAGGAGGAACGCGACCGCCTTGCCATCCTCGAGCAAATTCGCGATCTCGAAAAGGTTCTCACGAGTTGCCGCGATGAAATCTCAGCGGAGCAAGCGGCCCTTGATCACCTCGCCACTCAGGCCGCGATTTACTCGCCCGCCGAGCTTCGCGACTCCCGCGACTCCCGCGATGAAATTTGGCAGAAAATTCTCAAGACCGGAAGGCCGGATGAAGCTCTCACTCCCGCTATCGCGACCTCGGACGAGATCGCCGATGCCCTCCACCGCGACGCCGGGCACATCGCCAAGGCTTCCGGTCACCAAGCCAGGTTGACCACCTTGGGTGCGAAAAAAGGGGACCTCGAGAGTGACCTGAAAACCGCTCGGGCGGCCCTCGCTTCGTGGACGGTTTCGTGGGAAGAGAATCACGCCATCACACTTGGTCAGCTTCCATCCGCTCTCAGCGCGTGGCGCGAGGAATGGGAGAACCTCTGCGACCTCTCAGGGGAACTCGAAACCCTCGAGGCGCGCATTGCCCGAATCCAAGAGCAGGAAAAAGACCTCCTCAAGAAACTTGGCGGCAAAGAATTCGACCAATCCTACCGCAAGCTGCGCGCAAGTCTGGATAAGGCCAATCGGGAGCATGGCGAGCAGGATGCCATCCGAAAGCAATTCGTGTCCGACGAACTGAAGCACGAACAATTGATTGAGGAAGGGGAGGGCCTCGCGGCGGAGGGAAAGTTGGCCCGGAGCGACTGGAAAGAACTCTGTCATTTGGTTGGGATTTCGGCCGATCAGACCACGAATGCCACTCTCCGTGAGATCGAGGCCAGGCTTCTGACGCGACGTAATCTTCTCGATCTTCTCGAGGTCAGGAGTGAGCACGAGCAGAAGACCAAGTTCGTCGAGGAGTATCAAACACTCCTCGAGAGGACGGCTGAATCACTCAAGGCAAAGCCGTCCGAGCCCGCCTTGCACGCTCTTTTTGAGCAAGCGAAGGGCGACCAAAACAGTCTGAAAAATTTGCAGGAGCAGTTGGCAGAACTCGATGAAGAGGAGCTGGGACTCTCTCTCCAAGTCACCGAAAAAACCGAAGGCCTCGCTGCCTTGGTCTCACAAGCCGGTTCGGAGGATCTGGAACTCGCGATCACGCAATTCGAATCCCGCCGGAGTCTTCGTGAAAGCCTGGCAGGTCAAACAGAGCTCCTCGAAGGCTTCGCAAATGGAGCGACTTTGGAGGAGTTTTTGGATGATCTCGGAGGCCAGGACGCTGCCGCCTTGAGCGAGGAAAATGCAGGGCTGGAGGAGGAAGAGGTTGCCTTGCAGGGGGAACGTGACCGGGCCAAGGAAGCTCTCGATGATCTCCTTCGTGAAGAAGGCAAGCTTCGCGAGGCCAGCGACCTTGCCGCCCAACATCGTCAGCACGCCGCCGATGCCCGGGCCGCCATTGCCTCGGACTTCCATCGCTTCCGCCAGCTCCATCATGCCATCGCTTTTCTCAAGCAGCAGGTCGAGAGCTACCGCGAAAAAGCGCAGGGCCCGATGGTTGAAAAGACCTCACGTTTTTTCAAAACCCTGACCGGTGACATCTTCGACCGCGTTGTGGCCCGTCCCGATGAGCAGGACATTCCCCGCCTCCTCGCAGTCCGCGCAAACGGTGAGGAAGTCACCACCGACGGCCTCTCCGAAGGCACGCGTGATCAGCTCTATCTCTCCCTGCGTCTTGCTGCGATTGATCTCCATCTCGAGACGCACAAGCCCTTTCCTCTCATTTTCGATGACCTCCTCATGACCTTCGATGATGACCGGTCCCGCGCCCTCTTTTCAGTCCTGGAAGAGTTTGGGAAGAAGACCCAGATCCTCATCTTTACCCACCATGCCCATCTCAAGAAACTGGTGGGCGACAAGGTAACTTCCCACGAACTCTCGGTTTAATGCCATTATGAAAACAATCCTCTTTCTCTCTCTTCTTTCTCCAGTTGCCTTTGCTTCGCCCTTGGTCGATTGGTTTGGCGACCACGATGCCAAGGTTCCCGATTTCACGCGCGCGCTTTCGAAAGAAGAAGCGGTGAAAGCGAAGGCCGAGGTCTGGGCGGCTTATGAAAAACATGCGCGGAAGGAAGGGTGGGAAAAAGAATTTCCCCTCAAGGATGAGGGCATGGATGCCTGGGTGAAGGAGCGCAAGATTCAGCCCTTGATCGCTGATCTTGGCAAAAAGAAGATGCCTTACCTCATCATCAAGAAAGGAGAGAAACCGAAAGGCGGCTGGCCTCTTTTCTTCGCGCTGCATGGTGGCGGTGGCAATGCCAAGGCCGAAGGTCCTCACACCTGGCAGGTCAATACGCGCGAATGGTATGCCCAAATGCAGCTAACCACCAAAGTCTACGAACCGGCTGGTCTTTATGTCATTCCCCGCATGGCCGATGACCGGGAGGGGCGTTGGTATTATGGCTATAATCAGGTCTTCCTCGACCGCATGATCCGGCGGGGGATTCTTTTTGGCGAGGTGAATCCCAACCGCGTTTATCTCATGGGGATTTCCGAAGGAGGCTACACCGCTTTTCGGCTTGGTTCCTTAATGGCCGATCGCTGGGCCGGATCTTGTGCGATGGCTGCTGCCGAGCCCTTGAAAAATGCCCCGCCGGAGAACCTTCGTCATGTCGCTTTCCGCTGCGGCATCGGAGAAAAGGACACCATGTTTGACCGCATCGGTTTGGCGCGGACCTATTTCAAGAAGATCGAGGAGATCAAAAAAGAGGCCGGAAGCGGTTACCAAAACTTCTTCGACGAGCAGGCCGGGAAGGGCCACGGCATCGACTACAAACCGGGGCCGACCTGGATAGCGAAGTTTCAACGCAACCCGATCCCGAAGCAGATCGATTGGACCGTCATTCGTCAACACGACCGCTCGCGTGATCAAATGTATTGGCTGGGCCTCACCGGGGAGCCCAAAGAGCTGCCTTTAAAACTGACTGCGCAGATCAGAGGTCAGGTGGTCGGGATCACCAGCGATGGTCCCGCGAAGCTCCGGGTTCTTCTTGATGACCGTCTCCTTGATCTCGATCAGGAAGTCACCATTCTTGTCAACGGCCTCGCCAAATTTCAGGGCAAGGTGCCACGCAATCTCGCCGGCATTCTCAAGTCAACCGCCGGGCGCGGTGATCCGGAATTGGTCTTCCCCGCTGAAGTGATCCTCGAGGAGTAAGATAAATCACTGCCCGCCGCCGCAGCCAAAGTCGCGCGGGATGAGGAGGGAGTGCATCGTTCCTTGATTCGAGAGGTCGCTCCAGTGATCAATCTCAAAGTCCACCACCAGAATCCCGGCGGTGGGGAGATTGTCGAGGTGTTCACCGGTCAGGCGGTGGCAAAGTTCGGTCCAGGTGGGATTGTGCCCCACCAGCATCACGCAGGTGAGGTTGTCATCGAGTTGGCCTGCAAAGTGCGCGATCCCGCCAGGTGAGGCTCCGTAAAAGGAATCGACAAACTCGATCCGGTCGGTTGGAAAATCCAGCTCGGTCGCAAGGAGCGCCGAGGTCATCCGTGTCCTCACCGAGGGGCTCGCAAAGATGGCTTCAGGGACCAGCCCGCGCTCCTTCAATGCCCGTCCCATGATCGGAGCGGCCCGTTGACCACGCTTATTGAGAGGTCGCTCAATGTCCCGGAGTTCCGGGTAATCCCAGGAGGACTTGGCGTGGCGGGAGAGGATGAGGCGCTTCATACCGACTAGTCTGAAGTTCGAAGGGGTCAGTTTCAAGTTCAACCCAAGCCCACGGAATTCATCCGCAGATTTTCATAATTTACACAGATGATTTCAATACCAGGATCCATGATCCTCTCTGCGCCTCCGCGCGAGCCTCTCCAGAACCAAGCCCCACCCCCCTCCGCGTCTCCGCTGCTCTCTGCGTGAGCCTTCCCTCAACCAAGCACCGGAGCCCAAGTCCCCTCAACCAAGCATTCAAGATTCAGCATTGGGAGTTCGGCGTTCGAAGTTCTCTCCCCCCTCAGCCAAGCAATCCAAACTCAGCGTGCAATTCCGGCATCCAGTGGACTTGTTACGCCTAGTCCGTTTGACCCGACCGCGATGTGGAGATAAATCTCGGTCGTGGTAATATCCTCGTGCCCCAAAAGTTCCTGAATGGTTCGTAAATCCGCGCCATCTTCCAAAAGATGGGTAGCAAAGCTGTGGCGCAAGGCGTGGCTTGTAACCCGTTTCTCGACTCCAATCCGGGCGGTAGATCTCTTGATCGCCTTGCTGTAAACGCCGCCATGGACATGATGCCTCCGTGTGATCCCTGATTCAGGATCGCGAGAAACCTTCGGTGCCGGGAATAGCCAAAACCAAGCAAACTCTTTCGCCGCCCTTCGAAACTTCCTGGCCAAAGCCCCCGGCAAGTAAACTCCCGGCTGGCCTTCTCCCCGGTCACTTTCCCAAATTTGACGAACCTTCTCAATCTGTCCGGCCAGAGCGTCTCTCAGAGATTTGGGGAGCACCGTCATCCGATCTTTGTCCCCTTTCCCTTGCCGGACGGTGAGGGTGCCCCGATCGAGATCAATGTCCTTGATACGGAGACTCATTAGCTCTGAAAGCCGCAATCCGGCGCCATACTGCAGCTCAGCAGCCAGAGAATAGCGTCTCTCATTTTCCTTCATGTCACCCAGCAGCTCTCCGGTTTCCCGCTTTGAGAGAACCACCGGAACACGCTGATCGGTTTTCCTGAGCTTTACTCCAAACACCGGGTCCTCAATTCCGCACACCCGCTTAAAGAAGAAAGCGAGAGCATTCAGTGCCTGTTTCTGGGTGGAATAGGCACACTCCTCTTGCTCCACAACTGATTGCAGAAAAGCGGTTGCGGTTTCAACTTTCGTCATGCTCTTCGCCGATTCAGCGAAGCCCGCATATCGGCCGACCCAGCCTGAATAGCATTGTATCGTGCGCCGAGCCAATCCTCGTCGTGCACCCGCCGAAGCAACTGCCGCCCGCGCCCGCTCGTGCTGCGATGATCTTTC
>ERZ887942.287-NODE-287-length-42401-cov-21.072734_pt1 | contig 42401 bp, 51 predicted proteins | sample MGYA00521099_ERZ887942 | MGnify/ENA primary metagenome ERZ887942 (study PRJEB32303, sample SAMEA104408605) | aquatic metagenome | biome: Brackish water; feature: Pelagic; material: water | place: Baltic Sea | collected 2014-06-07T06:48:00 | depth 16,251 m ... | reverse complement strand
ACCATCGGCAAGTTCCGCATGTGGGACGAAGACCTGGGCGACACTGGCATAGCCACAGCATCTGCTCGCACCTACACCACCGAGTTTGCGATGATCGTTGCTACCACCACAGCATCCGAGACGTTCACTATCCCATGTCAGAATGCCGGCACCTTCAACGCTGGTATCGATTGGGGGGATGGTCAGGTATCTACTATCACCGCATACAACGACGCTGCCCTGACGCACACTTATGCTACTGCGGGCGACCACGTCATTCGCATCACTGGCACCTTTCCTAATATCTACTTCAACAATGGTGGCGATAAGCTAAAAGTCAAGTCGGTCGAGAACCTTGGTGAGGTCGGTTGGACTAAGCTAAATAGGGCGTTCTACGGTTGCACTAACTTGACATCGTTTACTGCTGGAACAACGGACACTTCTGCTGTTACTGACATGACCATCATGTTCTATGGTTGCACTAGCTTAACAACACTTGATGTTAGTAGCTTCAATACAGCCCTTGTCACTAACCTGTCCCTCATGTTCTATGGTTGCTCTAGTGTAACCACCCTAGATGTCAGTAGCTTCAATACAGCCCTTGTCACTGACCTGTCCCTCATGTTCTATAATTGCGCTAGTGTAACCACCCTAGATGTCAGCGGCTTCAACACAGCGTCTGTTACTACTATGAACGGTATGTTCCGTGCTTGCACTAGTGTAACAGCCCTAGATGTCAGCGGCTTCAACACAGCCCTTGTCACTAACATGGACAGTATGTTCAATGGTTGCTCTAGTGTAACAGCCCTTGATGTTAGTAGCTTCAATACAGCCCTTGTCACTAACATGTCCCTCATGTTCTGGGGTTGCTCTAGTGTAACAGACATCATCGGTGTAGACACCTTTGACATCGGCGGGCTCAACAGTACAGGCGATCTTACTAGCTTCGCCCTAAATGTCACCCTACCCACCGCACGATACGACGCACTGCTAATCGCCTGGGAGGCACAAGACCCATTCGATGGTATGTCTCCAAATTTCGGTAGCTCCACATACACAGGTGGCGGTGCTGTTGCTACGGCACACGCAAGCCTTATCTCTCGCGACGGTTGGACTATCACTGACGGAGGTGCCGCATAATGGCTATACTAACGCAGACATCAGGGTATTACATCATCGACGACCATGCCATTGAGGTGCCCCCTGGTCAGGTGGTGTCCTACCGTGACACTGCTCCAATCACTGTGTGTAGCGACCTTGCCGACCTTATCGCTCAGTATCGGTCACAGTTCCCTGAACAGGCGAACCTACAGTTTCCACAAGGAGAAGGCGAATGATCGACCTAGTGATCTACGCACCTACCAAGGGTGACCTACGCACATTCGCTGTTGCTCGTGGTCTAATGGAAACTGTAGTTGAGGAGGGAGTGACCTCTTATGTCAAAGCAAAGGACTTCGACTATTGCTGGTGGGCTGGCAGCGGCCAGTTCCTGACAGCTAAGGGTACATACGATAACGAAGGTGTTGAACTAACACCACCAACCTTTGCACCCGGTGTAGTAGCACTGCTGCATATCGGTGCAACTAGTGATGCGATTGATCCAGGTGATACTGAGAACCCAGAGCAGTGGCATAGGTCACAAGTAGCTAAATGGGTTAAAGATAATGGTACACTAGGCTCATTCTTTGGTGGTGCTGTCACGTACTACGATGCAGCAGGTGTACGATTGATGCGACCACCAGATGTAAACGCTTGGTTGACCTCTGAGGGACTACCGGGACACGAATGGGCTGGAGGTAACAGCTACTAATGGCAAAACGACCAACACAAAAGACCATAACGTCTGGCTTCTCTTCAGCTAATATGTTGAACTACAACGTAAACGAAATGCTAACAGCATTCGATAATACCTTGAGTTTAGACGGCAGTGCGCCTAACGCTATGGCTGCTGACTTCGACATGAACTCTAATGATATCCTTAATGTAGGCGATATCACAGCTGCTAACGTAACAATTACAGGCACTCTAACTGGTGCTGGTGCTGTAGGACTAACAGCTACTAACAACCTATCTGATGTAGATTCAGCCACCACATCAGCTACAAACCTAGGTTTAGGCACAGGAGATAGTCCACAGTTTGCTGATGTTCTGATAGGCGATGTCTCCCGCAGTTACTATCTGCCGGGGTTCAGCAGCAATTACGCCCCAGGGATACAGGGTTCGGGTGCCTCTTACGAATCGGCTGCTTGGTTGTCGCTAGCCCAGTGGAGCACGTCAACGTCCACTTCTGGCGGCGCTAACCTGTCGCTGAATAAATCCAATGGGGTGGCTGGCACGCACACTATTGTCAACAGCAGCCAACGCATCGGCTCGATTGGGTTCGCTGGCAGTGATGGTGCGAAATTTGTAGGCGTGGCCGATATTATTGCCACAACGGATGGCGCGCCTGCCTTAAACAATGTACCGGGGAAACTGGGGTTCTACACTACGGGGACCGGGGCTGCTCCGGAAGAGCGTCTGCGCATAGACAGCACAGGCATCGTTCATCCTGGCGCGGACAACGCTCAGACGATAGGCAAGGCTTCAAGGCGTTGGTCGGTTGTGTACGCAGGCACCGGCACGATCAACACGTCGGACGAGCGCGAAAAGCAGCAAATCACAGCCCTTGACGATGCCGAACGTCGCGTAGCTGTTGCCATCAAGGGTCTTGTCAAGAAGTACAAGTTCAACGACGCTGTTGCTACCAAAGGCCCAGATGCTCGCATTCATGTTGGCGTGATAGCCCAAGAAGTTGTTACAGCATTTGCCGCTGAAGGTCTTGACGCTACTCGTTACGCCCTGCTGTGTTTTGACACATGGGAAGCTGAGCCGGAAGAGTTGGACGAAGAAGGCAATGTGATAACCCCAGGCCGTGAGGCTGGAGAGCGGTATGGCATTAGGTACGAGGAGCTTCTCACTTTCATGATAGCTGCTCTTTAGTTATATCTAACTGTCTCTCCTGTAATCAAAGGTATACACACAGATGGCTAAGAAACCTACACTCACTACGGTAGCCTCAGGTTACCAGAGCACTACGACACTCAACGCTAACCTCAATGCAATCAATGATGCTTTAGACAATACAGTTAGTCTTGATGGTTCCGTTCCAAACACTATGACAGCTGACTTCGACCTTAACTCCAATGATCTACTAAACGTAGCAACAGCTAACATAGCTGTACTAAAGGTAGCTGGCGTTACTGTCACAGACTACACGTCGCAACCTTCATGGTCTGGTCCTTGGGTAACTGCAACAGCCTATGCTGTGAATACCTTGGCTGAAGACGACGGGTCTGTGTACATATGTGTAGAGGCACACACCAGTGGTACCTTTGCTACCGATCTAGCTGCTGTTAAGTGGCAATTGTTCTCCGGTAAGTCTCTACCTCAGAGTTTCCTTGATGAAGACGACATGGTGTCAGACGATGCTACCGCTGTAGCTTCACAACAGTCTATCAAAGCCTACGTTGATGCGTCTGGGTACACTCTGCTTGACGAAGATGCTATGGGTACCGACAGTGCCACTGCGGTAGCATCACAGCAGTCTATCAAAGCCTATGTAGACACCACTGTTCTCGCTAGTACAGCAGAGGTACGTACAGGTGCATCTGGTAAGTATGTCACACCTGCTGCTGCTCATGCAGCTACTGCTGCGGTTACCTTGACTGATGCTACCAACATTGCACTGGACTGGACTTCAGGTTACTACTTTGAGGTCACACTAACAGCTAACCGTACACTGGCTGACCCTACTAATGCTGTAGTAGGTCAATCACGTGTCATTCGTGTCATTCAGGATGCTGGTGGTACTAACACACTGGCTTTTGATACAGCATACGTTGGTGCCTATGGTATCTTGCCTACGATCTCAACGGGAGCTAACGAGTACAGCCTACTGAACATCTTCTGTGTGTCTTCGTCTATCTTCGTAGTGTCAGCACTGATTAACTGCTCATGATCTTACCAGGGTTCCCTAGTATCTTCGCAGGCAGAGCACCAGTAACTGCTACTTGGGTTTGGTCCAGGTATCGGACTGCTGATGCAACAACCTACACTTGGGCAGGTGAGTCCCTTGGTTCTGCTCAGACTAACAGGCGTCTACTTGCTATCATGCAGTGGGAGCCGACCGCCAATACCGTATCCACTGTCACAGCACTTAGCATCGACGGTACAGCAGGCACAGAGGTTATCTCTCATGATGACCAGTACGAAACTGACGCCAGAAGTTCCATATGGATCGTTGATGGCGACCAGAGTGCTACAACTGGTGATGTAAGCGTAACTGTTAGTACCCAAACTTGGAAACGTATGTCACTGAATATCTACGCTGTGTACGGTAATGACTTTCCACAAGTATTGGATACAGCGGTTGATTTTACAGCTACCAGTTCGACACAGCTGAGCTCATCGATCACTACAAGTCCATCAGGTCCGTGTATTGCAGGTGTTTCTTGTGGTAACACCAGTAACAGTGTTAGCTTAGCTACTGGTTTTACCAGGGATCGTATTGATACACTGGAGGATGGCAACTCTACCTTTGCGGTGTTCAGCTTAGCCAACGCTGATATCACAGGCATGACCACAAGCAATGCTAATGCTCAGAAGTGTATGACTGCTGTATCCTTCTTCTGAACACAGCAGTCATCCCGTTAGTTCACATCTAACTGACGGTTAGCGAAGCTATCCAAGCTGTTACTCCTGTTCCTCTACCAGCTTATTGAGGTACCACTGTGCTTTCTGTAGGTCTTGCTTGGCTTTCCCCTTGTACTTGAACCGGTGTAGGTACTTCTTAGCACACCCCTCTAGGTACCCTTGGAACGCCTCTGTTGTCATGTTGTCTTTCATGTACACGATACACTCAATAGCACCATTGTTGTAGTGTTCCGGGTTATCTACCGGGTCATGGTCCTCGGTGCTGATGTACACTGTAGTCTCAGGTTGTTCTTTAGGGTACTCTAACGCAGTGGTTCCTAACCCTTTATACTCATCGTTCCAACCAAACTCATCCCACAGCTTTGGTCCAGAAGGTTTACCCATTACACTGGTTCTCCAATTGCTACACAGAAGCTTGCCACAAACTTGGTCTTAGGGTCTTGTCTCAACTGTTTGTCTCCCTTCTCTTTCGTAACCTCACACTTAGCCTTTGTCTCAAACAGAAACGGTGCCACTCCTGGCCGTGGTCCTGTTGGTGTCATAAAGATAGCTACGATAACGAATAGTGCTGCTGTCATGTGTCTACTCCTGTGTAAACGAAGTCAGTGATCATCGGGAACACTGGTTCAATTGCTGCAACGATCTTGAACGCTAGGTCACGGTGTTCCTTCTGTGTGTCAGGCGCGGTACGTGCTGTGACATAGTGACACCAGTTACGTACGTTGCCATTGAGGAACATGCGTGTAAGCGTCAGTCCTTCTGGTAGTATAGCACGTGCTACTTCCTTTGCAATACCTTTCTTCAGTGCTTGGTCATACAGTGTGAACGCATGGTCACGTAAGTTAATCTGTCGTTCTGTCCACCAGTCAGCTGTGTCTTCATCGTCACACTCAAGTGAGTTCTGTCGGTTAGCTGTGTCTTGCATACGTGCCTCGTACACACCACTGGTAGTCTCAGTAGCTGAGTATCGTTGGCTGAACTCCTGTACATGCAGTGAATGGCGTAGTACCTGTCTGGATACAGAGCGGTCAGTGGTTACATCCAGTACAATGTTGGCCATCTCAAGTGGTGACCAGTGTCGTTCCTTGATCAGGTAACGCACTAGCTTCTCATTGGAACTCTTACGTGGTCCACTTGGGTTAGACACACGGGCACACTCAGCGATGGCGTCCACTAGGGTTGAGGCAGGGTTACCTCCGATCCAATTCATATACCCTACTAGCTCAGCACTGTTCCTCATCTCATGTCCTTCTGGATAACAGCTTCACATTGGTCTAGTTGGATGGTAACAATCATATCTACTGGTCCAGCTGGTCGCCACGTAGCTTCCTTGATACCAACAGAGGTGCGTTCCATTGCCACATTCTGTAAGGTAAGACTGTTAGCACCCGGAGGTTGGACAACCACCCCCATGTACATGTAGGACTGACAGATAGCAATCACTGTATCACCATTCCTGTAGCTCATTTGGTATCTCCAAAGGTAACGTCGAAGGAGTACTGAGCACCAAAGTCTACACAGCTGCACCGTGGCTTCTCTAGTTCAAGCCGCAGTTCATCCATGAACTCAGACCAATCCTTTCGACTCATGTTGGTACTGTTGGACAGCTGAGTGATGTGCTTAGCTAACTCTGGGTATTCGTCAAGCCACTTCATTTGGTATCTCCTAGGTTATGTCAACGATTTCACAGCTGTCACCACTACAGGCAAACATCTGGCTGGACTTAGTGTGGTCCTCTTGTTCAAACAGTGCAAGCTCTGACCAATCGACACCCTTAGGCATCGTCTGTGCAGCGTGTGCATATTCCATCAAGGTTACTTCTTGGTAAGGCGCTTGTCTGTACACGTGGTCACTGTGTGGTAGGAACGATAGTCCACTGACGATATCCCAATTGCTATACACCCAAGCAGCTACCTTAAGCCACTCATGCTCACGTACTGTGATCGTACAGCTGACACTGTGTTCACACCAGTTGACCTGATATGCTTTCCATAGCTCCAGCTGAGCGATAGCATCCAGTGAGTCACGTGTTAGGCACTTGTCTGGTGCACGAGTAGGGAACGAGAACACAGTAGTCTTGTCAGGTGCATCCTCTAGTGGTTCGTTAGGGAACCCTTTAGCTTTCATGAACTGAGTCATAGGGTCCATGTTGTCAGCACGAACAGTACGAATGTAGTACTCAGAGTGACGGGTGTGAATACCACTGGAGCTATCAACCAGCTGTGACACTGTACCACTAGGCTTAACACAAGTAGTAGCTGTTGACTGTGGAACACCTAACCTCTTAGACAGTCCCTTGTTACATGCTACAACGATAGTTTTCAGGAAGTCAAGTGTCTTATCAAGTCCAGCGTTAGCGTTAGTCATCAGTGGATTGTCAGTGATACCTGTTAGGCTGACACCAAGCAGACGTTCCTCGTTACAGTTGTCTTCCCAATCGCTATTCAGTGAGCTAAGGAATGGGAAGTGCGTGTAGGTAGACTGGATAGTACCAAGGTATGCAGCCCAGTAGCACTTGGTAGCTAGGGAGTTGACATCATCAGTAGCACGAACGACAACCTCTGTTAGGTTACAGAACTGACGTGGACGTAGGATGATCTCACCACAGGGGTTGGTACCAAACTGGTAGTCAGACAACCTGCGTTTATTCTCTAGTACCTTAGCAACAGCAGCGTCACGGTTGAAGATACCACGCTCACCACTCTTGCTCTCAATTAGGGATAACCATTCCTTCATGAAAGCTTCAGTGCCGGGTTTCTCAGTGTAAGCTGCACTGTTGTTAGCGAGACCACGAATGCTATCGGTTTTCCACCAGTCACCACTCTTAGCTGTACGCATACGGTCATCAGACAGGTTGCTTAGGCTAATCATAGCTGACCGTCGCACACCACCGACAACAACAGACACACCTACCATGCACAGTATGTCATGACACTCAAGGGAGTTAAGCTTACGTCCCTCTGCTGCCTTGAAGGTCTCAACGGTGAACTTGAATAGATCAACGAGAGGACCTGGGCCAGACGCACGTCCACCAAAGGTCTTCAGTGGTGTGCCAGCTGGTCGCACTGCTGATACATCCCACTTAGGAATGATACCCATGTACAGCAGGTTGATTAGGTAGTTGTACGAGGTAGCCCAGCCTTCCTTTGAGTCACGTACGACTACTGTGTAATCACCTTTTTCCAACTTAGGAACAGTAGGTAGCTTGGCGATCTCTTGTCGCTCAACAGAGAAACCTTGGCCTGTACCGCATAGCAATACGAACAGTGCCTCTGCGAAGGACGAGGGTTGGTCAACCGGCAGGTAAGCACAGTTGTACATACAGGTGTTGTCACGTGCAGCAGCAGGTCCCGCAGTCATCATAGAACGCATTGAAGGCATCACATCCTGGTTGATGATAGCCATACGTAGATCATCAGGTACCTCACCTACCACCGGCAGTACGATGTTGTCCAGGTACCGATCTACTGTCTCAATCCATGTCTCCCGTCGCTGCTCATCAGGTAGCCATCGTGCATACCTGCTCGTGTGAATGAACTGTTGGTACTCACTCATCGTGTTACTGTTCATACTAAATCTTCCATTCGATCTTGAGGTCGATACATTGCTGTGGTGTACAGTTCCACGATAGTACCACACGTAGTGCTGCTAGTACCTTCTCGTAGACATCCTTATCCTCACCGTCTGGTTCAACAGCGTAGCTTGCTGTGAGGTCCTCATACTGTCGGATAAGTATCTTCTGTGTCAACTCGTCGATAGCTTCGTCATCTATTGTTATCATCATAACAGTCGTACCCTTCGTTCTTCTTCTGTTTCTTTGTACATCCAAGGTAACACTTTATCAAGCCAAGCGGTTACCTCTTCTGATACACCGCCGATGAAGCTGATGACAAACAATGGAGTCATCAACGTAATCCTAAGTGCAGCTGCTAGTGCGTATCTAAACACGTGTTAACCTCACGAATAGTTCAAGGGATATCACAGCGAGTGGTTCCTTACGGTCACCTTCGATCAACAGCACCGGGTCGTACGTGTTGCTGTTGTCTATCGCCTGTTCGTAGTGCTTGTACACAGAGAAACTCTTGTGCTTCTTGCACTCAAAGGAGAACGGAAGCTTGCGTCTGGCAGCAGGTGAAAGCATAAGGTCTTCACCACCGGCACCCATTGATCTACTTAGGATGTCATCTGGGTGTAGACCAAAGGCTTTCACAAAGATAGCTGCTACCTTCTGCTGAAACTTCCGTCCCTTTGCCTTAGCTGAGGCTGTATTGACTGAGTATCTCCTCGTACTCCTTTAGGTTGCGTAACAGGCGTATCTGTAGTAGGGTATCGTCTAGGTTAACGTCAGTGCTTTCGTTCTCCTCTTGGTAAGCTTCGTAGGCTTCGATCACTGCGGTCGCCCAGCTGACATCATCGTTCGCTAGGATAGCTTCTGCTTTCTTAGGTCCGATACCTGGGATACCCTTGATGTTATCAACAGAGTCACCGGTTAACGCTTGCTTCCAGAAGTTATAGTCTGCTTCCTCCTCTGTTGGATGCACTGTTGTTAAACTGTAGGTACTGAATATTTCACAAGGTATCTGTCTGAAGTCCTTGTCAGCACTGACGATCACTACATTGTCTAGGCCACGTTTGTAAGCAGCCATACAGATACCATCGTCAGCCTCATACCCTTGACACACAACAGTATTCCAGTGGTCAACCGCATGCTTGGTAACGTCAGCTAGGAACTCAGGCTTAGGTCCCTTGCGGTTAGCCTTGTAGCTAGGGAAGATTTCCTTTCGGAAGTTACGTTTGCCTGTAAAGAACAGGGTCTGATCGTCTTCCTTCCAGCCACAAGCAGACCATAGCATTTCATCAACGAGGTCATCAAAGATAGCTATCGTACCTTTGAGGTTACCGGGGTCATCCTTGGCTCCCTTAGCGCACGCACGGTACGCCAAGAGATCACCATCGACCAGTGGATACTTCAGTTAAGCCATCAGAGCGGCGGTAACGTCAACCGGTGCAACCTCGTACTCTACCAGTTCCACAACCCGGATACCTTTGAGTCGGAATGCTGCCTTGTCACCTCGTACAGGGTACGTCTCGACAGCTAGCTTCACAGAGGAACCATTACCAATGGCTACCTCTTCGTCCCAAGCGTTACCATCGTCATCCATAACCTTTGGTGGACCACCGCTGCCGATGATCTCGACACCCTTAGCAGTGATCTTAGGATTGTGGTTGCGATACGGACGGAAGAACTTACGACCATCTTTCTCTTTGATAAGGTCATGACCCATAGAGTTGAGGGGTACACCGAGGTTGAGACACAATGTCTTGAACTCTTCTGGATCATCAGGAAAGAAGTTCACATTGTAACGACCACCAGCTGCAGCGATAACACGAGCAGCGTCATTGTCGTCACCACCAAGGTCACGGTTGCTTTCGAAGAGCTTCGGCCATTCGATGGTGCCTTCGAGGATTACAGTTTTGTTAGCCATTTGGGAAGTCCTTAAGTAGTTGGGTCAGTATTGTACCATGGTTCGCGAGAGGGGGTCAAGTGCTTATTACGGGTTATGTTCCTCCAAGTTGAATGTCGTAGGGTTGAACCGTAGGAAACCACCGTGTCCAGTGGTACTGGTTGGTCGGTTCTTGATCACCAGTAGTTCAGTAGTGTTCTTCGTTGTCTCATCCTCTGCCATTATGTCACGCTTGAGTTGGATGACAACAGCTGCACGCTTGCTAATCATGCGGCTGTCTCGTGTCTTACCGTCGTCATTCTCATGTGCTACGGTGATGATACCGACGTTCAGGTCACGTGCCAGTGTCGCTAACTTTGTAGCAATGCTACTTAGGAACTGTTCAACACTACCTTCGTCATGTCGGAAGTACGCAAGGTCTTGGATAGGTTCGAAGAAGACAAAGTCTACGTTACAGCCTACCACAAGGTACCTAATCTTGTCCAGTAGACTGTTAGGATCGTCGCTCTCGTTCAACTGAAACATCATCAGGTTCTCGTTAGTACCCAGTTCAGTTAAGTGCTTGAGTACAGTGGGTTCCTGCTCTGGTGTGATGAGTGTCTTACGTGTGACATTTGAACCCATGCAGTAGCTGACAAGACCAAGCAATGCACGCTGTTGGGACTCCTCAAGGTGCATGATTGCGATACGCTTGCTCTGTTCCAGCATGTTGTACTCAAGCAGGCGCATGAACTCACTCTTGCCAACGCCTTCAGGTGCCTGGAATACCGTGAGCTTGCCTTTCATGAGCCCTTCGATAGCATGGTCAAGCTTGTCTATACCGGTAGGTGTACACGCATCGGTGTGGTCTTCATGGTATATCCTGAGGAAGTCTTCAGAAGAACTCCAGATGTTGTCAGGCTGAAACTTCTTAGCGTTATGTTTAACCTGGAAGTACAAGTCCTTAGCACCTGCTTGAAGGAACTCATTAGCATCCTTATACTTCTTGTGTTCCATAGCGTACACACGGTTGGGTAGCATACCGGCAAGCTTCTCAATGTACTTGTCAGACTTACCATCGCTATCAAAGCTGCAGTAGATACGACTGAAGCTCATGAGGAACTTCATTACCTCTGGCCGCGACCATGTCTTCTCACTGGTAGTAGCAGACGGTAAGCTGATGCATGGTGTCTTCATGTTAAGCATCTGGTATGCTGACATAGCATCTAGCTCACCTTCAGTGATCAACAGTTCAGACGATGAGCCTGCGTCAAAACAGTGCATACCCCACAGGGTAAGGTCGATACCTGGGGTGGTACTGAATCGTTTGCCTTCATGGATACGCATCTTGTATCCCTTAGGGTATGGGTACATCTGTCCTACTACACGTTCACCTTCCTTGAGGTCCTTCGCTCCAAAGAACTCTAGTGTTGCAGGCTTGACACCACGTACTGCTGTGTATGTATCGCTTACGCTGACGGTTGACATGTCTTCTCGTTGTTCCTTTCGTTTGCTGAGGTCACCGTGGCCGTAGCCACATGAGTGACAGTAGCCTTGGCCCGTAGTTGTGTTGAAGTTGTAAGCGTCGCTAGATGGGCAGCGCGGGCATGGCTGGTGAGACTCTTGAGCCACTTGGCATACTCCTTAAGTTGTACAAACTCTTCTTCGAACTCCCAGTAGTAGTCAGACCAATCAGACCAACCGTCACCGCTCCAGAACCTATTGTTTTTACTGCAGTTCTCAGCACCGGGTATTATATCGAAGTTCATATGCCAGTGTAGCCCGCGTACCGACCAGTGATTCAAGGGTACCATGTGGTCAACGTGGTGTGCAACCCCTGTCTCCTGGCTGATACGTTGCGACTCGTCGTAGTACCACTGTGTCTTGCGTTTGTCTTCCCAGCTTGGTGTAGCTTTGAGCTTACGTGCTCGGCGACGTGCGCTGTTGGCATTGGTTTTTGCAGGGTTATCCTTTTGCCACTGTGAGGTACTGGCGCTGCTGCAAGTTTTACAGCTATCGTTTAGACCGTCTTTTCTGCTCGCCGCGACGGAGAACTCAGTCTTCTGTTTCGTTTCACCACAGGCGGTACACTTCTTAGTTCCAGTGCGGTCGGGCGGACCTGCTAGTGTGTTGCGTTTGGTATTCTTGCGCTTAAATAGTTTGTCACCCACACTAGAACAGCCCCTACACACACTCTGTAGCCCATCCTTGCTAGCCTTTTTCTTGTAAAACTCCGCAGCATCTTTAGTCTCCTTACACGTGCTGCACCGCTTTGTCGATGGTATAGGAGGTGGGTTCGCGATGCGGTGTGCTCGGAATGCTGCGTGGTTCTCTTTGTCGCAACTCCTGCACCAGGAGTGCAGACCATCCTTTCTACCGCTGCCCTTATTGAACTCAACCGTATCTTTAGTCTCCTTACACTTATTACACCTCTTAGGTATAGGAGGTGGGTTCGCGATGCGGTGTGCTCGGAATGCTGCGCGGTTCCCTTTGGCGCAACTCTTGCACCAGCAGTACAGAACATCCTTCCTACCCTTTTGCTTATTGAACTCAACCGTATCTTTAGTTTCCTTACACTTAGTACACCTTTTGGTATCACCAAAGTCCATCTCTAGCTGCATCAGTGTGTCTCCTTCCAGTTAGTTCCTATGTTGCTCTGTCCTGCTAACGGACAGAAGAGACCGTAGTACTCACCTGCTGCAACGATAGCATCACGTGCAATCTTACCTACCTGCTCGGCTACACTAGGCTTACACTGGTGTTGGTACTCATCATGCACAAACGTAAGCAGCTGACCACCAAGCCTGCGTATCTTTGGCATCGACTGCACCAACGCACGTTTCATAACGATAGCTTCACCAGATTGAAGCATACCAGCAAGCATGTGATGCTGCGATGGTGCCTTAACCAAGCGACCGTCTATAGCAAAGAAACCCTTGTTAGCTTTCCATAGCTCAGGGATATGTGTGTTCTTAAGCCACGACAGCCCATCGATAGAGTGAGTGAACCGTTCGACTGCCTGCTTAGCCTTAGCTGTGGTGCACTGCAGAATATTACTGATCATGTCATCACCAGCACCCAACAGGAATGCGTATATGAATGTTTTGGCAATATCCCTGGTTACGTGAGGTAAACCTAACGCTTCACGGTTGATGTTGTGTATGTCAGTACCGTCATCCTTGTTACCTTTGAGGATAGCATCACGGTACATCTCAGACTTCATCTCGTGTGCTAGGATACGCAACTGTATACCATCTGCATCTGTGCCAACCTGTCGCGTACCCTGAGGTACACCCCACAGTGACCTTAGTTTACCATCATACTGGTACTTGACATGATCTACTGCGCTCACTGGTGAGCCTTGGAAGGGGCTGAAGATGTTAGCTAGGTTAGGCTTCATGTGAGCACACCGCTGTGTCCACGCACCTATGCTAGCGAAGCTACCGTGTACCCTGTTGTCATCACCAACAACAGCCATCCATTCCTCTAAGTCAGACAGTCTAGCTTGCAGTGTAAGGTACGTTGCCAGTAGGGTAGCCCCTGGGGGAGCCGTAGAGGGCAGTGTGGCTAGGTTGGCTTCACTACAGGTCCAACCATACGTCTTCCAATGGTCGGCCTTCAGTGGGTCTCTATCGCGGTCCCTAAGGTACTTGGTGTGTCCCTTAGTTTTCTCCACTGGCTTCCATCCAGCTGCATTGAGACGTTCGATACGCTGTGGTGCAGACGATGGCTTGAACGGTTGCCATGTTTTGCACACGATCTCATCGCTGTCCATCTCGTATGGATACTGGTTCATAGCATCGGCTGCGACCTTGGTAGGCACACCTGCTTTAGTCATACGCAGCTTGATACGCTTGTACTCCTTCAGTTCAGGTGGGAATGCTACCTGCAGCTGCTCTAGTAGGTCGTCAACCTCTTGTGTCATCTGTTGCAGCAAGGGCATAGCTTTACCGGTGTTGAACCAGTAGCCTGAACGTCGGCAATCTTCTAGCTCCCACTGTGTGGCCATCTCAAGTGCCATTGCTTCTTCATGCACACCTTTAGTTTCATCGTACACACGCTTGCCTAGCAGTACGTCCTGTTTCATGTACTCCAGCATATCTGGTGTTATATAACTGAAGTCAGTGAAGTCTCCCTTGTGACAACCAAGGTCGATACCCCATGCCTTAAGTGAGTGTGACCTACGCGTAGGATCGTGTAACCGTGAGGCTACTAGGGTATCCCATACTTTCTTTCGTGGTATGAGGATACCTAATAGATCGCGTAGGATGTACCAGTCGAAGCCAACACCGTTGTGCATAACTACACGATCAGCAGCAGCAAGCCTAGCGGCTAGCTCGCTATAGTCTTCCGAGGTGTAGGCTTGGTAGTCTCCGTCCTCTAGTGTACCGACGCACCAGACAACAGTAGCGTCGATATCGTCAGTCTCGCTGTCTAGTACGATGGTTCTCATGTGTTCCTCCTACGTGTAGGACAGTGAGCCTGACCTGGGATTGTTTGGTTGGTTTGCGGTGGGTTGGTATAGTACCATCGAAGCTCAGAAGTAACAACTCTTTTCTCGACAGAGGTGCTATCGTATCCAAGTACTTATCGTACTCACGTTGGATGCGTTCGCGTTCCTTTCGGCGGTGGTCGGACTGTTCCTTGGTGAGATGTCTGCGCATAGTATGTATCCGATATCAGCAGCAAGCGGGACATGAGTAGATCAAACGTCTTATCTTTTGATTGATGACGATTGACAGCCAGAAGGTACGCCTCTTCTACTGACCGGATGAACTCTTGTTCAGGTGTCATCTGTTGTTCCTTTCATGTTAAACGATGAGGTGACGAACGTACATCACCACGAAGGCAGCTACTGGTATCAGACAGACAGCCAACATTACGTAGGCTGCACATATCATGACAATAAGTATGTAGACTATCTGCTCCATTGTTTTAACCTATTAGGTTAAACTGGTAGAGGATGACAAGCCAGACACATAGGTTAGCCAGTCCAAGGCAAGCGATGATGTGACCACGCTTCATAAGAACAGGCTCACTATCAGTGACAACCCAATGGTACCCACCACTAAGGCAAGAGCCATTGTTATACGTTGTATGTATAACATTAGTTTCTCCTTTCATTGTCATACTTATGTTTAACATAGGTAGAACTTAGCTTCTACTAGCTATGTACTACTTAAGTTATACCTTAGGTATCTCTTTTGTTTCTTCTTATAAGGTATAACTTATGTCTAAGTGACCCAACTCTATGAGTTTAAGCCTCTCAAAAGGGGTAGTCAATACCGTCTGTTGTCGCACCCTCGTGTCGCACGCTATCCTCTTGTTCTTCCACGTCTTCTTCGTGGTCTGTTAGCCTTCGTCGGTTGATTGTGTCTGCTATATGTTGTGCCTTTGTCTTGCCAGCAGGGATAGCTACGTCTGGTGGTTCAACGAAACAGTCACCGATATCAGGCTCGCTGAGGTATCCTCTCATACGCATATGTTCCTCTCGTTCTTCAGTTTACTAACGGTACTTCGAAGGCACAGTATGGTGTGTCATCTTCTGCCACAAACGACATATCATCGAACAGTTCACCTGACCATACCTCTATGCGGTCACCTGGACGGTTAACAAGGCTGACCCATTTGAGTAACACGGCAGGGTCTTCGTTAAACCCTGCCCAATACACGAAGTTGGTGTCGATGTCCTCATCTGTGTGGTCCGCGTAGACACCCTTGCCGTGCCTGTGTAGCTGGGCGTAGTACATTAGGTACCTTCCATCATCTCATGTACAAGTTCGGCACGCTGGTGCTCCTGAGAGGCAGCAAAGGCCATCACACAGAGAGACATCTGTGCTACCACTGGACTACCTGCGATATCCGCCACACCGACAGCCTCCGGGTGCCTACGAATGACAGCGTCAACGATATCGTTGTGTGTCCATACGTGTCCTTCGATATCTAGCAGTGACGCCATATCTTCGGCTGATATGAACAGGTAAGCGTTGGCTGACATGCACAGTGAACTTAGGCTCATGGTTACCCCTCTTCGTTAGGGTTGATACTGTATTCAGCGTACTGCTTGCCGTTGATGTCCACCTTGGTTACCTTGCGGATGTCTACACCCATGTCCTTGAGTTCAAACATACGTGCAGCCAAGCGGAACACACCGTAGAGACCGAGTGCCTCCAGCGGAGAGATGCTACGGCCTGTCATCATGTGGTTCAGTAGTGTGTCGTTCTGTGTCATAGTGGTAGTTCCTTAAGAGGTGAGGCTGTGTGTGGTCTGTGGGAAAACATCCATGGTATTGTGCGAGGTGTACCACACCTTGTGTACAAAGTCACGTGGTCCTTTGGTTCCACCTACTAGTGCGCCGTCAACATACACGTTGCTGCGGTACTGTCCGTCGTCACACTTGGCAGGCATCGTTACGTAGGTACTCATTAGATTTCATCCTGTATCTGTCGTTGTGTTTGCAAGGCCAAGTGTTTGACCTTGCGTGTATACCGACGCTTGTTCTTAAGCGTACGTTGTCGGTACTTGGGTGTTCGTAGGTCCTTTGCTATATGGTTGCGTTTCATTCCACTGTTAGTCCTCCTCGTTTATAGGTTTAGTTCCTTCAGTGCCCTGCGATACAGTGAGGACACAACATCATGCCCCATTGTCTCAATGAGTTTCTTCCCACTGGTGCATCTGGGTGGAGCCCACGTGTTGCCCTCAGGTCCATTGCTCCGGGCTATGGTATACATGAAGCGACCTGCCTCATACCTCAGCTGATCGACAGTGTCACGCTTGTCTGACCACTGCCCCCCTCTGCATTCGTTCCACCCTCGTTGGATGTTACGGTCTCCCACGATATGCGCGAGTTTCCTGTCTACAGTCTTAGTTCTGTTGATGTTAGTCATAACGTGTATCCTTCTTGATCTAGCATCGCTTCAGCGTAGGCGATACAACCTACACCTACCCACCCATATTCTTTTGATTCATCTAACAGTTCATGGTACCTTTGCGTTGCCGCTGATACACGGTAGGCGAAGGTTCCCGGTGTGTGACAGTCTTCCCTTAGTTCTTCTAGGGATAGTTCATTGATAGCGCAGACTATTTCATTGAGTGTCATTGGATTTCCTCTGTTTATCCTGTTCGATATAGTGAGAGGCACACAGTAGTGCCCCACCTGTTAGCACTGGTGCGTCGTTGTCACACAGGCTACACTTAGGTAGTGGATGCTTGCGCTTGTCTTCTTCATAGTTATACATACTAGTGCTTCCTATAGCTTACGTTGGACACCTTGGGGTCCCAGCATGCACGGCAGTCTCCGCAGTTTTGCTTGCGTGTATACGCTAGGCACTCTTGACCAGTAGCCTCAGCATGTTTGGTTATCACGTTGCTAGTGTTAGCATGACCTGTTAGTGCTGTGTCTACCTTGGCGGAGCTAATGCGGACCACTAGGTTAGATGGAAAGGTACTATTGGCAAGGTATTGCTTGACCATAGCACGTTCCTGGGTAGGCAACCAGTGCTTCACCTCTGGTGTCATTAGTGCCACGTCTACAATAGCCTGCAACTGTGCTACGGATGCTAGGTCTCCGCCGTCAAACCAGCGGTGATACCCGTCTGTGTTACGTCGCTTGATAAGGAATGCCATCGCTTGCGACCATTGGTCAGGTTCAGCTGCATTCCACTTGGCACTGTTAGCTTTCCATCCTTTGTCTACACTAGGGCGTAACTTCTGCAGCTTGATAGCATAGCAGTTGTAGCATGGTGTTCCTTCGATCTTCCGAAGTTTAGACCCGGTGATGCAGGCAAAGCTATCCATTGCGAACGTAGTTCCTGGCATCTTAGAGTTCTTCTTGGATATCTTACCGTACTGTTCAGCCATCTTGACTAACATACTATTTACCTTTCCGATTGCAAATGCACCACGATAGTTGAAGCCGACCGATGCGAAGGAAACGTAGCCCTCCGATATGCATATATTTGATCATAGTACTCTCCTTCAGTTAACTCACAGCATACCCCTGGTTATCCCGAGGATATCTTGTCAGTTACCCCACGCAATTGCTATGGGGTTCCCGAGTGGCTTGCTCTTGAGGAGCGGGGCAATTCTGCGGGCACGATGTGCGCACCTATCCCTGCGACCTAGTAAGCGCTATGCTATATGGTCACACCGACTGGAAAGACTCCAGTCATACAATGGTAGCGTTGTCAGCGCCACCGATATTCAATTGTCCAAGAGCGTCTGCTTTAGTAGCAGTGGGAGCCTTTCGTCTCCGGTTCCGTTCGTCTGTCCCTAGAAGTAGGGGTGGTTTGTTCGCTTTGCTAGTGTGCGGATTGTCGCACCGTTGCTCCTATTTGGTGTGCAACCGGGTGGCTGCTGTTCCTCTTTCGATGATCTAAACCTAAGAGGTGCCGACCAGGATAGCAACATATTAAATGCGGTTGTCCTATCGTGTCGCATGAGCTACTATTGGTTGTGCTCCCCATAAAATAGAATAGATACCGCGCATGCGTGACGCGCGAGTAGTACAGTGATCCAGGGAATGCAATAGGTAAAAGGTTAGGTGTGACAATATGGATAGGGTTAGTGTGACAATATGGTGCAGTAGGTGTGACAATATAGGGTATAGTGGCAATAGAGCGGTTTTAAGAGGGCTGGGGTAGGCAAGTCGCATTTAGGCCATCGTGGTACCTAATCGCTAGAGTTCGCAGACGTACCCTTCTTGTATCGCTTCTGTTCCTACTGTTAGGATAGGATACCGTTGGTGAGAACAAAGATGGAACGAATGCTAGGCTGCATGTAATTATATCGTATCGCGTGTGAGAATACCGAAAGTTCCAGGGTTGCTGCTATTAGTTGCAGATCGGTTGTCACTCGGTTGTGATCCAGCAGAAATCCGTTAGTCGGCCCGTCCGTGTACCATATGTTGTGCTCGTGTTGAACATATGTATCATTAGTTAGACTCTTGCTGAGCATAAGCATCATTGGTTGCACTCTTGCTGAGCATAAGTAAAAACGATTGTACTCACGGGGAGCAAAAGTCGACCAGGGGGGACGCCCGCCTCCTTCTCTTCTGAATCACACCATGTAATTTTCTAGGAAAACATTGGAATACCAAGTGAGCTACTGGGATATCTGCTGTATCCCCTACAAGGTTACCACCATAGTGGTACCAACTGTTCACCGTACCCTATATTCCTTTAAGTTCAAACAGGAGTAGTAGCATACAGTTCACCGTAACCACTGTAGCGCTATAGCTATACCTTATCGGTATAACCTTATAGCTATACCTTATCGGTATAACCTAGCCACTACGAAGGGATACCATATAGGTAACATTAGTATAACTATAGTATATATCACAAAGGTGGCACATATGTTTAGCAACCAACCAACCAACTCTTAGAGTTTAGGCCTCAGAATACCCCTGGTCAATACCGCATATTGTCACACCCCCATCTAAATGGGTTGACATCATTGTAATGCACTGGTACCATTAGGTATAATCTTTTACACTAGGAGAACCCCCTATGTCTCTATTCACCCGTGATCAGCTACAAGCTCCCACTGGTAAGCGTAAGTCCCGGTCGTTGTTTCGTGAGTTATGCACTCCAGAGAACCGACATGGTGCCATCTTCGTTATGAACAAGTTTGACCGTGAAGGGCTACCATCGCTGTACCGACTGTATATGACCTATGCTGTTAACGACCCTACTGAGTACCAGTTTGCTATGGCTGTATTCGGTGACTTCGCTTACTGGGAATGGTTACGTGGTATGGACCCTGTAAAGGGTATGGTTGCTGACTGGGAATGTGAAGCTGAAGTTGCACGCAAGTCTGTTATGCTTGACAATATCCTTGAGGCTACCAAAGACCCTAAGACATCTCTGCAAGCTTCTAAGTATCTACTGGAGCGTGGCTTTGAACATCGCCCTAGTCAGACAGGTGTAGACAAGCGTAAGAGCCGTGCTGAGTCTAAGGAGCTAACTAAAGATATCCTCCTCACAGAGGGATACCAGAGTGACCTTGCTCGGTTACAAGCTAAGTTTGATTCGTAATAGCTCTAGTACGCTCTAGGAGCACGCTGTAGGGGTCGTCTCTAACTTAGTGGTACTACCACAGCCTAGACTAGAGTTGACCCCTAGAGCCTCCTTATAACGCATAGGTAACTAATGACACCCAATGAAATCAGAGAGAAAGCAGAAGACTCTATGGAGTTCTTCATTGCACTGCTGGCTCCCACCCAGGTACTAGGCTCTTGTCACAGAGAGGTACTCGATTGGTGGGAACGTGACACTGCTAAGTCACACCAGCTACTTCTGTTCCCTCGTGATCATCAGAAGTCACGATTGGTTGCCTACCGTGCTGCTTGGTATCTAACCAAGGACCCAACCCTTCGTATCCTGTACATTAGTGCTACAGCTAACCTAGCAGAGAAGCAGCTAGGGTTTATCAAGGTTATCCTTACGTCACCTATCTATAGGCGCTACTGGCCTAACCATGTGCATAAGGAAGAGGGACGTAGGAGCAAGTGGACTAACTCAGAGATCGAACTGGATCACCCTAGTCGCAAGGCAGAGAACATCCGTGATCCCTCTGTGTTCACAGCTGGGTTAACAACTGGTATCACTGGTATGCACTGTGACATCGCTATCCTTGATGATGTAGTTGTTCACGAGAATGCATACACAGAGGAAGGACGTAAGCGTGTTCGCAGTCAGTATGCACTCCTAAGTTCCATTGAAGGAGCAGAAGCACAGGAATGGGTTGTAGGCACACGGTACCATCCTAAGGACCTGTACGGTTCCATGCTTGAGATGACAGAGGATACCTACGATGACGAAGGTGAAAGGATTGGTTCTGAACCTATCTATGAGGTACTAGAGAAAGCAGTAGAAGACTATGGTGACGGTACCGGTAACTTCCTGTGGCCACGTCAGTCTGCACCTAATGGGAAGTACTTTGGGTTTGACCAAAAGATTCTAGCACGTAAGCGTGGACAGTACCTTGATCGTGTACAGTTCAGAGCACAGTACTATAACAATCCAGAAGACCCTGACAGCGCACCGATGACCCACAGTAGCTTCCAGTACTTCGATAGGAAACTACTAGAGAACTATGATGGTCACTACCACTACAAAGGCAAACGTCTCAACCTAGTAGCAGCCATTGACTTTGCGTACTCTCTTCGTAAGACTGCAGATTTCACAGCTATTATTGTCATTGGGTTAGACCATGAGAACAATGTCTATGTACTTGATCTAGCTAGGTTTAAGACAGGTGACATCAGTGAGTACTTCAAAGAGATACTTAGTATGTACAACAAGTGGGGATTCCGTAAGCTATGCGCTGAGGTAACTGCAGGACAGATGGCTATTGTCAAGTCACTGAAGCAGGACTACATAGCATTCCACGGTCTTCCTATCAAGGTCGAGGATGTCAAACACACCAGACACGAGGGTAACAAACAGGAACGTATGGATGCAATCCTGTTGCCACGGTACTCCAACGCACAGGTGTATCACTTTCGTGGTGGAGCTATGAGTTACCTTGAAGATGAACTTGTTATGTCAAACCCATCGCATGACGATTGTAAGGATGCACTGGCTACTGCTATTGATCACGCTGTTAGACCAGCTAAGTCCTACATAAAGAAGAACCATGAGAACGTGGTGTACCACGCTAGGTTTGGTGGTGTTATCGGTAAAGCATCATAGGTGCGACACTATGTGTCATTGACAGCTTTAGGTACGTAGACTATCCTTGTTACAACAGATTACCTACAGGAGAAACCCATGTGGCTGACCAGAAGCAATGCCCCTAAAAAACGAACTCTTACCCTCAATAGCACCACCAACACGGTCAAGAGACAACTTCTCGAAAGGGAATACGCAGCAAAACAAGCCCTAGCTAAATCTAAAGCTAAAACAAAGAAGAAGTAACTAATGGCTGAATCAAAGCGATACCGCATCTGGAGAAGCATTTTCAACGCAGCTAGTGGACGACCTATCGATTTCCGCGGCAGCACCCGCAAGGTACAACCAACACATACAGCTGGACCTCACCGTGCTCAAGGAGCTAGTACAACTGGTGGCTCAAGTGTCAATGGTGTTCCAGTTAACAGTCAACCACTTAAGTGGAATGAGAGGCTCTAGGATGCCGTACACTAAGAAGGAAGGCCTAAAACCCTATCCTAAGAAACCCATGCCCATGACTAAAAAACCTAAACCTAAAGCTAATACAAAGAAGAAGAAGTAGCTAATGGCTCGACCGTTAGACGTTGAATACCTGATTGGACCAGACCAGCTCGCTTCTGAGATTTCTCAGAGGTTTGAGACGTGGTCGTCCTTTCGCCGTACTTGGGTTAATGAAAAGAAAGAACTCCGTAACTACGTCTACGCTACTGATACCAAGACTACCACTAACAATAAGAACGGTTGGGCTAACAGCACCACCACCCCTAAGATCACTCAAATATATGATAACCTTAAAGCTAACTACGAAGCAGCTTTGTTTCCTCGTGATGTTAATTTCAAGTTCCAAGCTGGTAATGCAGAAGCTTCGTCTACTGCTAAAGCGTCAACTGTTCAGTCTTACATGGAAGCAAAGGTTCGTCAGTCAGGTTTCCGTACTACAGTTGACCGGTTAGTTGATGATTGGGTTCTAACAGGTAATGCTTTTGCAACAGTAGACTACGTACGTGAAGAAACCGTCCTAGAGTCAGGAGAGGTACTTACAGGCTACGTCGGCCCAGCTGTGGTACGCATTCCTCCTTACGACATTGCCTTTGATCCAACTGTAGCTGAGTTCAAGAACTCTCCTAAGATTGTACGTACGTTTAAGACACTAGGTGAACTCGCTGTATTAGCAGAGACTGACCAGTACGCTAAAGATACCTTTGACAAGATCATGCACAATCGTTCAGAAGTGGGTATGAGCGGCGGTCAGACAGAGAAGTCTGCAGGTTTCATTGCGGATGGCTTTAGTTCTATTGAGAACTACTACGAGAGTTCGATGGTAGAGTGTTTGACATTTTACGGTGACATCTTCGATAAAAGTACAAACAAAGTACAAGTCAATCGCCTGATCACGGTTATTGACAGAGCGTACGTGATTTCTAACGTACCAAATCCTAGTTGGCTTGGCACTGCCCCAGTCTTCCATGTAGGCTGGCGATCTCGCCCGGATAACCTATACGGCATGGGTCCACTAGACAACTTGGTTGGACTGCAATACCGTATCGACCATTTGGAGAACATGAAGGCTGACGTATTCGATCTGATTGCCAGCCCAGTTCTGAAGGTCAAAGGCGAGGTGGAAGACTTTACTTACGCTCCAGGCGCTAAGATCATCCTTGGTGAAGAAGGTGACGTAGGTTTCCTCGTCCCTGACGCTACTGCACTCAATGCTGATATGCAGATTCAAGGACTTGAGTATAAGATGGAAGAGATTGCGGGCGCGCCTCGCCAAGCTATGGGCTTCCGTACTCCTGGAGAGAAGACAGCTTTCGAAGTGGACAGCCTATCACAGGCTGCTAACCGTATCTTCAACCACAAAGCTGCACGATTTGAGATGGAATTCCTTGAGCCTATTCTCAATGCTATGCTTGAAGCGGCACGCCGCGAAATGAGCACGTACGAGACAGTTAGTTCTTTAGACGAGAATACAGGCGCTATCCTTTTCCAAGAGATAACCAAAGAAGACATTACGTCTAAAGGCACCATCGTTCCTTACGGTGCTAGGTACTTTGCAGAAAGTGCACGACGTATCCAAACGCTTCAACAACTCATAGGAATCAAGGCTAACATGCCTGACGTGGGTGTACACTTCTCTGGTTTTACCATCGCCCGTATTATATCTGAGGAGATCAAGGAACCAGGACTCTTTGGTCAGAACGTCCAAGTAGAAGAGACACTGGAAACACAGAAGATTGTCAACGACGCTAGCGTTGACCTAGAAGAAGATCAGCAACTCAAAGCAGAAGAAGGCTTCTGATGCAACATAGCTGGTTCGGTCACCTGCCTACAGAAGATCAGGAAGCTCGTAAGGCGGACGTTATTAGTAACACGTTTGCTTGGAGTATCCTCAAAGAAGTCCTTGAGCGTAAGCTTGAGGTATCTACCCCTGACTATGCTGAACATAGTTGGGCCTTTCGCCAAGCTCACCAGAACGGTCGCAACCAGATCATTCGTGAGCTTCTCAAATTACTAGAAGTGTAGGAACTCAAATGAGTATCTTTGATCAAACCACTGATCAGAACGCCGAAAACCAGGCACCCCTAGGAGGAGCAACCGGCTCTTTTGTGGAACGCCTCGTTGCCTCTAAAGGAGAGCAATGGAATGACCCTGAGGTAATCGCCAAAGGTAAAGTTGAAGCAGACGATCACATCATGTCACTTGAGCAGCAGCTTAAGGAACTACGTGAGGACCTGGGGAAACAAGACTATTCCAAACAGCTTCTCGAAACCCTACAGCAATCGAAGGCACAGGAAACCCCTCCTGCTGCTGTAGTACAAGAGGGTACCCAGCCTGCCGTTACCCCGGTTGAGGCGGAGACAATAGAAAGCCTTGTAGCTCAAGCTCTTCAGAAACGAGAGACAACTGCGACAGCCGAGAGTAACCTCGCACTTGCTAACGCTAGCATGGTAGAGACCTTCGGTACTGAAGCCGCTGCCACTGTTCAAGCAAAAGCAAATGAATTGGGTATGTCATTGGACTCACTACGAGACTTGGCTGCACAATCACCAGCTGCCTTTGCTTCACTCATTGGCTCCGCTCCTGTCTCTCAAGCTGGGTCCGCACCGCGTACCTCAGTTAACTCTGCAGCAGCTTTCCAATCCAATGGCGACCGTGACTATGCGTACTACGCAGCGTTGCGTAAGTCTGACAAAGAACGCTACTACTCCCCGCAGGTTCAACGAGAGATGCTCGCTGACCGACAAAAGCTGGGACGAGAGCGATTCGGCACATGATCTATAACAAGGAAAACTTCCTATGTCTATGACAACCGGTAACATGAGTCTCCTGACTCGTGCAGAACTGTGGTCCCAGGAGCTTAAGGATACGCTCAAAGATGAGTTGATGGCGCGTAAGTACGTCCGTATGCTCACTGAGTTTCCTGATGGTACCACCTTTACTATTCCCTCGGTCGGCGATGCTCGTACTGACGATGTGGTGGAAGACACTGACATCCAAATGCGTGCTCTCGATACGGGTGAGTTCCAGTTCACAATTGATGAGTACATCAGTTCTGGGCATTACATCACTCGTAAGGCTGAGCAGGACTCGTTCTACGCTGCCGAGCTTGTGTCATCGTTCGTTCCTAAACAGAACCGTGCGATCCTTGAGCACTTCGAAACGGCACTGTTGGCTAAGCCTGACAATGGTATGGCAACGACTGCTACGGACCCCTACCTGATCAATAGCATTGCTCACCGTTTCTCTGGTGGTAACTCTGGCACTATCGAACTTGCTGACTTTGCTTATGCAAACTTGGCACTGAATACTGCCAATGTTCCAGCACAGAACCGTATCGCTATTGTTCCTCCTGAGGTTGCGTTCTACTTGGATACTCTTGCTGCTCTAGTGGCAGTCTCGAATAACCCCAAGTGGGAAGGCATTGTTGCTGACGGCATGTCTGACGGTATGACTTTCACTAAGAATGTCTACGGTTTCGATGTCTACTCCAGTAACTACCTGCCACTCTCTAGCTCGCTGACCAATGCTCCGAATGCTTTGGATGAGCGCGATCAGTCTACTGCTGGTCCCAACTTCACTTCGGTGGTTGGCAAGCCTTGCTACTTCTTCTCGGCAACTTCGGACATTCTTCCGTTCGTCGGTGCTTGGCGGCAGGAGCCAATGGTTGATGCAGAGTGGGTTCCTCGGAAACAGCGTACCGAGATTATCACGACTGCTCGTTACGGTGTCTCTCTGTACCGTCCTGAGAACATGGTGATTTGTCACACCAAAACCGCGATCACGTGATCTTAGGAAAGGATCAATAGAATGACTTGGACTAACGAAGACGGTCTTGTTGTACGCTTCGGTACAGAACGATCTGACAGTGCTACTAGCGGTCAGGTTGCTGCTATCAAAGAGTACATCGTACTCGACCTACCCGATGCTACTGCGCTTCCTCTGGTAGGTGCTATTGCTGCTCCTGCTGAGGACGCTCCTCGTATCCCAGCTAGCTCTATTATCACCAATGCTTGGATGGTTGCTACCACTGACTTCACGTCAGGTGGTGCTGCTACTATGGACATTGGTCTGATGGATGCTGCTGGTTCGGTTATCGACATTGATGGTATCGCTGTTGACATCGCTCTTGCGACGTTGGTTGACGGTGCCGGTGTCGGTGTCACTGGTTGCGCTGGTGCTTACGTTGCCAACGCAGGTGGCGCTGGTCAGTTGGTTGATGCTGACGCTTGGCCTGTGATCACCTACGTTGCTGCTGCCTACACTGCTGGTGCTGGTAAGCTCATCGTTGAGTATGTCAAGGTAGCTTAACTCTAACGGGGGGCTCTTCGGGGTCCCCCACAAGGAACACAGATGGCTAACGTACAACACGCTGCCCTTACCACAACTGATCTACATGAACCTAAAGGTGCTGCCGGTGCGTCTGCTTTCGAGGTATACGTTGCTGATGGTGCTGGTAGTGGTGCTTGGACTATCTCCCCACACGGTTGGGGTATGTATGCCGACAGTAAAACCGGTGCATCTGACCAGACGATAACGACCACAGCTGCTAAACTAGAGAACGATGGCGCTGGTGCAGCTACTGTAATCACCTCACTTCCTCCTGCTATCCGTGGCTCAGCTGCTCTATGGGATACTACGAACGACAAGATCACACCCATTGAGGTTAATGATGCTTATGTGGTCACCCTGCAGGCTGTAGTTACATCTGAGGCTACGTCACCTAATGAGCTAACAGTTCAGTTTGATATCGGCGGTACAGGTTCAGTATCTAACGTAGTGCTAGAGCGATACATTGAGTTGGGTGGTCGTACTCCTCCGTACAATATTAATGTTACAGGTGGTCTTTATGTCACAGCGACTATGCTGACTAATGGTGTTACAATCTATGTAAAGACGGATGCAGGTACCGTTGATGTCAACGACTTTGAGATACTGATCAACCGTACACACGGTGGTACTAGCTGGTAAGGGACCGCTCTAATGAAGATGACGCTTCTATCAATGGTCCAGAAAATCCTTAGTGATATGGATGCTGAACCTGTGAACTCCATTGGTGATACCGTGGAGGCTACCCAGGTTGCATCTATCGTAGAGGACACCTACTACAACATCATCTCCAACAAGAACATCCCTGAGTTTAACCACCTAATCAAACTTACAGCTTTGAGTGACAGTGCTACACCTACTCACTTCCAGTACCCAACAGCAGTTGACAAGATTGAGAAGGTGTGGTACGACGTATCTTCTGACGGTACGTTTGAGTATGCAGAGGTGGAATGGATGAACCCTGGTGACTTCTTAGTGTTGGTCGATAGTGTCACTAGCAGTTACACATCTGTGTCTGACATGAAGGCTGGAACTAACCTTCGCATCCGTACAGACAAACATCCACAGTACTACACATCCTTTGATGACACCTACATTGTGATGGACTCACACCTGTCTACCTTGGACTCAACCCTGCAGGCTAGTAAGACACGAGCAGCTGGGATTAAGATACCTGTGTTCGACGCAACAGACGACGCCTTCACAGCTGCATTAGATGGTAACCTATTCCCTTTGTTCTTCAATGAGAGTAAGTCAGTTGCCATGAGCATCCTCAAAGGAGCACCAGACCCTAAGGTTGATCAGGCTGCACGACGCGCTAGGTACAACTACCAGAACGACAGGTACAAGACTGATCGTCCTATCGTGCTGTCGAGGTACGGTCGATGATCGAACGAGTAGAAGGGCTAGACCCTCTTGACAAACCTCAGGTTATCTTCCGTGACGACGAGAAGCGTGACGCTGACTACACTGTATGTAAGACAAGCTTGGGTACATCCCTGTGGCGTGTACGGGTAGACAAAGGCCCACCGCCGAAACCTTTGGAAGGTAACTGGACAAGTATGCGTGCGGCTGAGGATGCAGTTATCCTATTCTTGAATAATGCAAAGGCATCTTCTGTTATCAGCGAAGCTAAGGCTATCAAGAACTTAAAGGCACTACGTCAGGACAAGAATGCCCCAGAAGCTTAGTCAAGCACCGGTAAATGTTTTCAACAAAGGTCTCATCACTGAGGCAGGTGAACTCACGTTTCCAGAAGGAGCCTCGATAGACGAGCTTAACATGAGTCTTCTTCGTGATGGCTCACGTCGTCGTCGTCTGGGTATTTCCTTTGAGTCTGGTTACACTGAAGGCACTGCTATTACTGCTGGTCAGTTGACAGCCAGCTATGTGTGGGAAGCTCCTGATGGTGTTTCAAATCTTCGACTTCTAGTGGTACAGAAAGACAACTCCCTTTTAATCTACACTGCATCTGGTAGTGGCTCGGTCAGTCCTAACTACTTAACTGTGTACGATATGACTGCTCGTGAAAGGGCAGGAGGTGACGCAGGTTTAACAGCCGTTAGTTTCACAGGTATCAATGGTGAGTTGATCATTGCTAGTTCAGAGATTGATACATTCAAGTTAACTTATGATTCTGCAACAGGTAACTTCTCAACAAGCGAGATAACCTTCCGCGTACGTGACTTCGAATGGCAGTCAGATCGTACTGTGTTCGACGTAGAATTTGCTTCTCCTGTTTCTGTTGATAGACAGTATGATACCCTCAACACTGGCTGGCGTTACGAGAAAGGTGCCGCTGCTCTAGCTACCTTTGAGGTAGCTAACTCTAACGCATACCCTCCGTTGACTCACCCTTGGTATTCTGGTAAGAACTCAAGTGGTGACTACAGTGACTCCGAGTGGCATAAGGTATACCAGGGCTCTAGTATCCTTGGTAACGGCTCATTCATATATGACCTGTACACAAAAGACCGTGCAACTGTATCTGGGATAGCTGGAACAACCACAACAACGGAGTCTACTAGGTTTACAACTGTCGCTTCGTATGCTTCACGCGTCTGGTACGGCGGTATGACTTCATCTGATAACACAAGCAATATCTTCTTCAGTCAGCTTCTCGACGAAAATGGTAAGCTAGGTGAATGTCTGCAGCAGAACGACCCTACTTCTGAGACCCTGTCAGACCTACTGGATACAGACGGCGGTGTCATTAACATCCCTGAGATGCATGGTTGCAAATACCTCCACACTACAGGCTCAAGTCTTCTTGTATTCGCAGCAAACGGTGTGTGGCAGGTAAGGGGTTTAGACGATGTATTCACTCCCACTGGGTACGCTGTTAACAAAATAACGGACGTTGGTCTAGACTACGTCACATCATTTGTGAGTGCAGAAGGTAGACCATATTGGTGGTCTGACGACGGTATCTACACGATAACAGCGTCGGCTGAAGGGCGGAGTCTCACTGCTATCAACATGAGCCTAAGCACTGTTCAGTCCTTCTGGGAAGCTATAACATCAGCTAAGAAAGCACAGGTTTCTGCTGTGTACGACTCACTGAACAACCGTGTTCTTTGGATGTACCCTGATAATGATGAAACTATAGACTATAAGTGTAACAACATTCTACTGTTTGATGAAGGCCTTAAGGCTTTCTACCCTTGGAAGATAACTGACACTGCAGGTGCTAGTCCTTACATCACAGGTGGTACTTACATCAAAAGTACTGGCGGCAACACTGTTGAGTCATCTGTGGTCAGTGGCGCTGGTGATCTTGTCATCGACGCTGCCTTAGACCAAGTTGTTGTAAACCGAGTAGGTGCTTCGTTCTCCAGTGCTGCTATTAAGTTTGTGACAGTAACCGCAAGTCGTAAGATTACCTTCTCTGAGTTCACTGGCACCGATTTTCTTGATTGGGGTTCGATGGACTTCACAAGCTTTGCCAAAGGCGGGTACAATTTCTTAGGTGATCTTACCCTTAAGAAGAACGTGATGTACCTTACAACCTACATGAAGGTAACTGAGTCAACTGTAACGGGTAACGATACAGACGGATACACTTACGCGCGTCCGTCAAGTTGTTTGGCGGCTATCTTCTGGGACTTCGATACTGCACAACCGGTTCACCAGCAGGCTTACCGCTTGAAAAGCCTACCTATCCCAGAGACAGCTGGTAAGTTCGCCTACCCAAAGACAGTCACAATATCCAGGCTGCGAATACGTGGAAGAGGACGTGTGCTTTACCTTAAGTTTGAGAGTGTGGAAGGCTACGATATGCACCTCCTCGGTTACGATTTGATAGCTGCAAGGAATAGTGCACCATGATCAGGGAAGCTACACAAGAAGATGACTTCGAAGTAATGGTTCTCGCTCGTGAGTTTATCCTAGAAGGACCGGAGTACTTTAAGTTCGATAAGGTCAAACTAAACGCATTCTTCGACAGGGTAACCAACGACCCCACTATGGTTATCTTTGTTAGCGAAGACACCGACGGTCTTACAGGCTTCATAGCTGGCTGCTACACAGATCATCCGTTCAACGGTATCAAAGCAGCAGTGGAGCTTGGGTGGTTTGTCAGGAAAGAGAAGCGTGTTGGTACTACCGCTATGCGTCTTGTACGAGCATTCGAACACTGGTCTAAAGATATGGGTGCCGAGTGGACAGCTATGAGTGACGTAGCTGGTGTTCAGGACCTGAGTAAACTGTACGTTAAAAACGGATATCACGTAGCTGAACGTACTTTCATGAAAGAAGTAGTCTAATGGCCGTTTTAACAGCTATCGCAATTGCAGCATCGGTGGCCTCGTCTGTGGTTGGTTTTATAGGTCAACAGAAACAGGCTAAAGCCGCAAAGAAGGCGGCGCGGCTACAACAAGAGCAAGAGCGGTTGCGAGTTCGCCGGGAAAGACGAGGTGCTATTCGCCAAGCTCAGATGAAGAAGGCCCAAGCCCAGAACATCGCATTTGCCGAGGGCGCAGGAATGGGTTCGGGTATCTCAGGTGGCCTTAGTTCTCTCGGCTCTCAGCTGGGAAGCGGATTAGGTTACTCCTCTCAACAGTCTTCGTTGTCTACCGATATTTTCAACGTGAGGGCTAAAGCGGCATCGTCTGCAAGCATGTTTGGTGCCATTCAAGGTGGCTTAGGTCTTGTAAGCAGTGTTGCCTCTTATGGTGCCAAGAAAGGCTGGGATAAGCCCTCTGGTGGTTCTTCACCCAGCTATACAACCACTGGTGGTGAAGGTGCAGGCAGTGGTTCGGCTGGCTCTGGTAGCCGTTATTCTTACAGCGACTTTGGTTACCCAGGGAATGCTTACTAATGGGTATGCACGGCCCGATAGACTCAGCAACCTCACCATCCCTTGAGGTTCTTTCATTCACAGATCAAGAAGAAGTAGAAGAGAACTCCCTACGTGCCTCCAACCGTGCATACGAAATATCGTTACAGACTGGACGTAGTCCTGTTGAGGTAGCTGGGTTAATTGCTGAAGGAGATGACACACCTATCCGTGAGACGCTAGCAGCATCAGAAGAGTTAATGCAGACAAAGTTGAAATCGTACACAAGCCAAGCTATGGATAAAGACCCTGCGTTGCAACGACTGTCAGATCAAGCTCTAAAGATTAGTGAACACCGGACAGCACGTAACCCTTGGCTCGAAAGCGCACTAACGTTAGGAGACGACGCGTTCAACCCAGTTCTAGCGCGTATCCTGATCAACCAACAGATTGGTCGGGAGGTCTTAGAGGCTGCTATTCAGGATAACGATGAAAACTCTTCTACGTTTGGTCAGATACTAGACGCGGGTGATCGGTTCTTTCTCCGTCAGATTCCACTAGGAATGATAGAAGACCTATTCAAGCGTTCTGAAACTGCTGGCGATGAGTTCCTCGAAGCTCAGGCTAATATGAAGCCAGATGAGTACACTAAGTGGATCAATGGCAAAGCAAAAGAGTACGCTGCAGAAGGTTTCACTCGGAAAGACAACATCTTTGCACTGTACGCTGGTCTTGAGTCCGCAACAAACACTGGCTACGATCCACAGGCTAAGTGGGACCGACTGTTTGCTGGTGCTGATGTCCTAGGTGTGCTAAAAACTGCACGGGTTGGTGGTAAAATGCTAACACGTTGGTCTTCTCTGAAAGGCCCTAACGCAGGTGCTGATGCGTACAGACAGATGAAGAGTACAGACGACATCATAGACCCCGAGATAGAGGTAGAGGCAGGCCCTAGGGCTATGGATGCGTCGTCTCCACCGGACGCCGTTCGTCCTACTCTAGGTCAAACAGCACCTGATGTAGACACACGCCTTGTCAATGAGGTTTCTAAGGTTGAGGAAGGTGGTACATTCGGACGCAGGGCTTCTCCTGAGCAGGTTTTAGAAACTGCACAAGGTTTTGCTAGAACCGTAAGAGATACACTAGACCGTCCATTGGCTGACTTTGATATTGTCAACTTACCGCTGGGTGGTAGGCAGGCTGTCTTCAGGCTAGGCAGGGTAAGCGATGGTTCTCCTCTTCCTACTGTTGGTATCGCTAATAAAGTACTAAAACAGCTGACAGATAACGGTGTTGCTGCTAAGGTCGAACCTGTCGATGCGAACAACCTAAGCTTAGGTTACTACGTTACAGCTAGGGAAACACTTGACCTAAGTAAGGTTGCACAAAACCTTGACTTGAGTACCTCTTTAGACTTCTTTCGCTACCACCTAGCCAAAGCGTTCTTTTCAACGAGGTCTTTAGACGATCCGGATATGAACAGGCTCGCTAATATGGGTGAGTCAGGCTTTGCTGTACTCAAAAAGTCATCTGCACCAGTCTTTAAGGTACTCAACGCAGTTTCTGCCAAGAGCAGGGCGAAGATTAACGAAGTTTACCTAAAGTTACGCGACGGTGATGACGCTGCTCAACGTGTTGCTTACGATAGAGACACCTTCGAGCGAGAGTTCAATGCTCTTGATCCAACTGTGGACGCTACTGACGCTGATTGGGAGGCTTTTCTAGCAGCCAAGACAATTGGAGACACTGCGTACATTATCAAGGCATCAACAGTCGCTAAGAAGTACATTGCTGCTGGGTACAAGCGTGTGATGCACCAAGGTGAGATGAAGAATGCAAAGAGGGTACACTCTGTACCACAAGACTCTGATGTTTGGGATGAGACAGCTGGCGCGGTGTTGCGTAAGAGTGAACGTGACGACCATGGTGTTGCTATCTGGAAGACAGAGGATGGCAAGTACTTCATCCGGCCAAAGGTTGTGGAGAACATTGAAGGACACCATGTCTTCGGGTATAACATAGGAGGCAATCGCTTCAACAAAGATGCTAACCTCTTCATAATCAGTGGAGAGGGTAACGGCAAAGCCTTCATGACTGCGTTCTCTAACAAACAGGCCAGAACTGCTGTAGATCAACTGAGGCTTATCCAATCTGCTATTGCTCGAACTGGCCGTCGTTTGGAGGACCTCACAGATGAACTAGATGATATCATCTCTGAGAATAACGACTGGGCTCCTTCTCTTGTCACTGACACTGAATCGTTCAAAGCCTTTGTTAGCAACGAAGGTATCGACATCACTCAGAAGATAGACCTTAAGGCTCGTGGCGGCAACACCTTAGAAGCTGACCACGAGATTTGGGGTGGTGTGTCTGACGATCTGTTCCGCGAGGCTAACCTTCGTCGTCAGGACAAGGTTCTTATGCAGTACGGTGGAGCTAGGGCTACCAATGACTCTCCTATCAAAGCAATGGTAGACCAGCTTGAAGATGTATTCGTACGTTATGCTCATGCCAACTACACAGAGAGCATCATAGCCTCTTGGGTAACTAAAGCTAAATCCCGTGGCTACACTTCTACTAAGCATACACCTCGTGCTCAGTTCGACGAGATGTACAACAAGATGAACCAGGAGTCTGGTCATTTAGTAGAGGACCGTAACCTTCGAGACATTGGTGCTATTGCGCAACGAAGGATGGGCGTTAAGAGCAATATGGACCTCACTATGGAGAAGTTCGGCTCTGCTATACGCGGGTTTGTCTTCGATACCTCTGGTCTCAAGATTCCAAAGGTGTCTATCACAAGTGGTTTGCTCAACACGGGCTTCCACACAGCCTTTGGCTTCATGAACATCGGTCAGTTCTTGATGCAGTCGTCTCAAGTTACCTCTATCGTACTCATGTCACCACGAGCTGGCTTGACGGCATCTCTGATGGCGATACCAATGCGACTGGCACTTCACCTCGGCGACCCTGAGGGTATTAAACGTGCTGCTAAAGGCCTTGGTATCACTGTAGATGAGACCAACGAACTCTTTGAGTATATCGTACGATCTGGTCGTCAAGATGTAGCGAACGATGACGTTCGTAAAGGCTCTGGTCTGGCTTGGAACTTCCCTGCTTGGAATGGTCAGTCTACCCTACCTTCAGTTATGCAGGAAGCTAAAGCCGCAGCAGGTAAGATCACCAGGGCGGCTAGCAAGGTAAGCACACTGCCTTTCACAGAAGGTGAGACACTTAGCAGGATAACTGCAATCACAACAGCTTTTCTTGAGATGAAGAAAGCAACCCCTAAGATGTCTGCTTTGAGCGACGAAGGCTTTGCTTTCATTACTCAGCGTGAGCATGATCTTACGTTCAACATGGGCAGTGCATCGAAGGGGGCTGTTCAGAAAGGACTAGGAGCGTTACCTACCCAATGGATGTCCTACAGTTTCCGAGCGATGGAAGCAATGGTTGTAGGGCGCGCCCTTAGTGACTGGGAACGTGTCCGCCTAGGTCTTATGCTCACGTTACAGGGCGGTGCGGCTGGCGTTTTCGCTGGTGGTGTAGTTGACCAGCTTCAGTCAGACTGGGGACTAGACCCTAACGGTCCTGTTGTAGCTGGAATGAAGTACGGTATCTATGATTTGATTTACTCTGCATTCTTCTCTGGTGTGTCAGATGAAGACATACAGACAGCTATGGGTACTCGCCTAGCTCCACTGAGCATCTTCACAGATATCTACCGTAAGATTACACAAGACAAAGCTTACGAAGCTGCTGGTGGCCCTTCTGTAGAAATAGTTAGCAAAGGCTTCATAGGTACTGTTGAGGCTATAGGGAACCTGCTGAGTGGCAACACTGAGTCTGCCTGGGAAGACATAAAGAGGGTCATACGTACTCCCTCTGGTATAGACAACGTATGGAAAGCAATTGGTATTCTCAACTGGGGTATGTACCGTTCTAAGTCTGGACGAGCTCTTGAGATGCCTTTCACTAGCATGGACGCACTGCTGCAATTCGGTGGCGTTACTAATTACAAGGTTGCCGACTACTACCGGCATGACAACGTCCAGTATCGTGACAAGAACGAAGTGCGTGGGTTCACAAAAGACTTAAAGGTAGACTTTAACACTGCTATTCTTCGTATTGAACGTGGTGACCACGATGCAGGTAACCAGTTGCTGAGGGAAATACTAGCACGAGTGGAACTATCTGGTTTCTCTGTGTATGATCAAGAGCAAATACGTAAGTCCTTCGGAGTAAGCGAAAGAAGCAGGATCAACGATGCTATCCTCTACTACCTCCGACGCGGCATGACTGCTGAGGCTAAGTCTCTACAATCTCTGACTAATGATGGTGACAAATAATGGTATTCGCTCCTAAACTGGACGCAGGCATAAGCTACGAGCGCCCACAACAGGTAGCTCCTCCGGTGGACTACGGCAAAGCCCTTACCTCTGGTGTATCTGACGTTCTCAAAGTAATAGATGACGCAACGCCAGACAAGCCGACGTGGTCCCAAGTCAAGGATGAACAAGAGGCGGCAGGACTACGTGCATTCAATAGGAAACTCGGCATAGTAGACCAGCTCCGTGATCAGGGTTTTGCCCGGGAGGCTGCATCAAAAGGGCGGGCTTTGGTGGATTGGGCTGCTGGGCGGAACATAAACATGGCTGATCCACAGATCACGGCACAGTTAAAGGCGCGCGATATAACTCTCGATACGCTGGGTGAGACCCCAGAAGACACACGCACCAGAAAACTACGTGAAACCCCGGCGTGGAAGCAGGCGGAAACCCTCGTCCTCGGCGACCCAAAGAACGATAAGTACTCACCACAGCAGAAACAAAACGAAATAGAACGTATAACGGCACAGACGCTGCTAGACGAAGCTACGATAAGCCAGTCTAGTCAAAGCGATATCGCAAATTGGCATCGGAATGGTGCTCCTGCGGTGGACCGTATGATGAAACTGAACGTAGAATCGCAAGTGCTTGAAGCACAGACCGCTGCTCGCTTAGGTATCCCGATTGACCCAACTAGCTTGGAGGCAAAGCTCACCGAACTTACTTTTAGTCTGGCCAAACTCAATTCGGTTTTCCCTGCTGGTCTGCCTCAAGCTGAAAAAGATAAGGCGATGGCTCCCCTAAAAGGATCAATAAAGGTAATCGAAAAACTCCAGAGCCGAGGAGAAAGGATCAGTGCGGGTGCTGTAGGAAATTTAACAGCAGCACTTGCAGGCAATACAGACGAAAAGTCGATAGCAGTTGTTGCTCTCTTGGCTGGTGGTATGAAAAACTTAACACCAGAGGTCATTGAACTTATTCTTGATAAAGGTAAGGGCTCGGTGGATGCAGTCCTTAAAACCTTGTCAAACCCTGATGCTCCAACGTTCTACTTCGGCGCTGGTCAGAGCCAATGGGGTTACGGCAAAAGGGTTAGGTTGCCGGGTGGTGTTCTTCGTAAAACATTAGAAGAACCTACTGGCACCAGTGCTGCCGCAATGGCCAATAGTGCAGAACGTATGGCTAGTCTTTTGTCTGCTGAGACACTTCGGCAGAACAAAAATGCGGACCCACGCGTTCTCCTGCAGAACTTTAATAAGAATGCGCTTACACTAGGGGAAATGATTCAGACACCTGACTCAGAGGAGGCTGCGGCTTTCAATTTCGGTCTAGCTGCTAATGCTGCTGCAGCTGTGTTCCACTCTCCCGAAACCTTCAGTGCTGCCGACGTTCTCACTGGGTACAGCCCCTCGTTCTTTAAGAACTTGGAAGGTGCTTCAACTCTATACCCTGGTCAAGCTGGTAGTCTAGTCCAAGCTAACCTAATAGCTGTAAGACAGATGAATGCAAAAGCCGCAGCGAGGCTAGAGTCAGTGACTAAAGGCTGGTTACAGTACAGCGGTACAACCCTTCTGCTCGACTACGATAAGATCACGACTCAAGAGTACTCTGTAGGTGGTAACCCAGAGGTGCAGGAGCAGATGAAGACTGAAGTGAAAGCTGCAGTTGAAGGCGCTGGAGGCTTTAGTGAATTTCTGAAGGAGTATGATAATGTTTCAAAAGGTCAGGCAGGGCGAAACCCTTACTCTCCGCTTGTCAAGGCGTTCATGATGAGTAAAGAAGTTAGTGACATCCGTAAGGACATGGCTCCTATCTCTGAACAGACTAAAGCTGTTGTAGCTCTTAGCCAGACAGCTGGTCGGCTGCAACGGCTGCAAGACAAAATTGACAAGGATTTTGATGAGCGTAACTTCAACAACGAGGTCCCTGATGGTGAGCACGTTCCTCTTCAGCCTGATGAGGTCAGGGTTAATCCTGCGTTCATTGACCAGAGTGCTGCTGTTCCTGACACTAATGGAGTTCCCTTAGGTGAGCGTCCTGTAGGCAAGGTAGGTGATGCTCTTGGTGATGCCGCTAGTTACGTAGGTGATGCTCTCATCAGTCCTGCTGGTGCTGCTGTTCAAAACGATAACTGGACAGAAGCAGCTAAGGCTGCAATCAAGAAGCACGAAGGTAAACGACTAGAAGCCTACCCTGACAGGGGTGGTTACTCCATTGGTTATGGCCGCTTTGGTGTGCTGAAGAATGCAAAGATTACTGATGAGCAAGCAGAGAGGTACTTTGAAGAGGACTTCCAAGCCAAGGTCACTGCTGCACGTAAGGCTATTCCTAAGTTTGACGCGCTGTCTAATGAACTTAAGGCAGAGATAACCCAAGGGTTCTTCCGTGGTGATCTCAGCGGAAGCCCTAAGACATTAGCTCTGATAAACGAAGGTAAGTTTAGTGAAGCAGCAGTCGAGTTCCTAGACAACAACGAGTACCGGAACCCTGACACAGCACGTGGTGTAAAGAACCGGATGCTGCTTATCGCTAATGCTTTGGAGCTAGAAGGCAGCGCACCTGTTCAATCCAACTCACTTGTTCAACCAGCTAATGCTGCTTCTGGTGGTCTCAGTGGTGTAGAGGATGCAGTACAGCAGGCTGTGACAGATAACGGTCTGCCTCCCTCTCAGAAAGAGGACTTTGGTCGGCAGTTAGACAACCGTGCTCCTATTCCCCCTACAAGGATGGGTGACCCAGCACCGGTACCACGCAAGAGGCCATCAGAGTCACCTACCCCTGGCCGAAACCTACCTGCACTAGATGAAGGCCAGAGTTGGCTGTCTCGTAATGTAGGACAACCTCTGGCTACTATAGCTGTCTCACTGGCGTCACAAGCTGCTGGTGCGGTCGGCGGTCCAGCGTTTGCTTTCCTACTAGGTGACTTGCTTGATGCCCAACTAGGTGGTAACTGGAGAAGCTTCGATCAGACTGATATGTCACCTGAATACTCTACCGCAACCCACAATGCTGTCAAACTAGCATATGCCAATGGTAAGTCTAAGACGACGTACGGTGTGTGGGCTAGTATGGCTGTAGCGTACGAGAACCAAGCGTTAGTGGAACAGTACTACGGAGGTGACCTAGTCGCAGCTGCCAAAGACAAGCTAGCTAAGGCTCCCAAAGCAGATCGACCTTCGTTCCCAACTGTTCAAGAGAGCCTGTCATGGTCCCCTGGTGGTAAAGGTAAGGTAGAGGCTACTATGACCAACCCGTACATCAACTTAATGTATACGTTTGGTGAAGCTGGGTTCACAAAAGAAGGTGAAGGTTTCAGGATTACCGACCAATACGACAACAACTGGTATCGAGACTACACACGCCCATCCGGCAATAAGGCCTACACACAGGTGTCTACAGAAGAGTTTGAGAAGTTCAAAGGAAAACGGACACTGGTTCAGCTGTTTGAAGAGTCACTCAAAGCTTACAAGGATAAAAAGGTGAGCCTGTTTGGGTTGGTACACAACTCACAGTACCTCTTCGGTTCCCGCGATTGGACTGACGACACCAAGGATGAGTCTAAGAAGATCAATATGTTCTTCAGTGGTGCAGATAAGCAGACGTTATCTCAAAAGATGTCTTCTACTGTTAGAGGACACATAGCAGGTGAGTGACCTTCCAGATTGGATAGACCAACAGATACAGCAGCGTCTCAACGACTTGGAGACACAAGGGGTTAGGCGTGAGGTTATCTTGCAGAACACTCAAGAAGACACTAAAGCTACGAAAGAGATCAACACCCAGCTGCTGTTTGCTGTGAAGGACATCCAGAACACCCTAAGGTTCCAACGATGGTTGTTCAGAGCAGGCGTCACCTGTATCGGTGTGCTATTCTTTGTGTTTGGTAAGGTGTCATGGGATGATGTATCCACTGTTTCCAAGGTTATCCGCAAGGGTGACTAAGGTAGCGACAATCTACCGCATTGACACACCTTTGTGTACCGACTAAACTCTAAGAGTTGGCTGGTTGTTGTTAAACATCTGTCCAACCTTTGTTACTGTAGAATATACCTAGGAGATAAGACGATGGTGAAGTACCTAATGGCGTTACAACGAGCTATCGGTAGGCTTATTGCCTATGTGTTTCGTCGTAAAGCCGATGTAGCAGAACTGAAGGATAAGGTTAACAACATGGTTGACCAAGCTGCATCTAAAGTGAAGAAGACTATCGACGATGTCTAGGTTCATCTCTCTGTTCCTGTTTGTCATTGTCGTAAGTTGCACACCGTTGGACATTGCTACCAAAGCTTTAGGCTCCCTGGGTGGCTCTTCCAATTCTGGCACTGCAGTTGATGTCAATGCACAGATAGGAGCAGAGAATGAACAATCAATCACAGTTGGTGAACGAACAGATGCTGGTGATGTCAAACTAGGTGACAACACTGGCTCTGTTAGGGTTACCCAAGGTGAGACCAACAAGGTACAGTCAGACACCATAGGGTCAGTTACTGTAAACGAGACAGATACACTGCTGATCATACTGCTAGGGACCTTCGGTCTAATCGGATGGATGCTACCTACACCAACACAGATATTCAGAGGGTTCATCGGGCTCTTTAAGAGGACTAAGAAGATATGATACTATTCCCTACAGCCGATGAAGACTACCAGTACTTTGTATCGCAAGGCTACAGTGGCTCTATCAACGATATGCACTACCAAGCACTAGGTGTACTTGGATACACAGGCTCCTATACAGACCGTCTGTATGCTTACCTCGTTGCGACATACGGTAGTTACCATCAGGCTCTGTATGACCTGCGTACAGGTGTGTCTACCTTTGCACTAGGTGATGCGTACACTGTTGACAATAAGAACCCCAACTTGGTGTTTGACTTCGCGTCGGAATACTACCGCACCAGCGCCAACGTCTCCACGTTCAGCGACAGCCTGACCTACACGGGCGCGTCCTCCAAGACGATGGTGGACAGCGACGGGCTGGTGAAGTGGGCACCGCATAATTTGGTGAGGTATTCAACAGATATGGCGTCGATGGGCACCACGAATATCACTCTCACCAAGACTGCCACAAGCCCCTTTGGTGTTGCGAATGACGCTTTTGTGCTAACGGACACAAGTGACGGCTCGGCTCTGGGACATACTGTGTCTGATCTTAGCCTGCATGACACCGATAATAATACCCGCACACAAAGTATTTGGCTTAAGGCCGGGACAGCAGCCTTTGTATCTTTAACTATAGCTGGCAACACTAACTCACTGGCAAACTGCATTGTTGTGAACCTTTCCACGGGGTCCATTGTATCCACAGGGGTTAATTGGACATCTTCCGCGATTGCTGTTTCAGGAACCGCCGGATGGTACTTAGTAACGGGCGTTTACCCGTCTGACAGCACCAGCAGAGATAACTTCGGTATTCAGATAATGACCGATGCGACTACGCTCCTTTATCAAGGGGATGGGACTGCAACAGTCAACGCTTGGGGAGCCCACGTCTACCGCTCCGACCTAGGCGGCATGGTAGACAACCCAGACCGCAGTGACAGCTACGTCCCCACCACGTCAGCGGCTGTGTATCTCCCCCGCCGTGGCCACCACATTTACAACGGTAGCACCTGGGTGAACGAAGGCATCCTGCTTGAGAGCGAAGCGCGGACTAATTTGATCACGTATAGCCATGAGTTCGACAACGCTGCTTGGGCGGGACCCGCTAACGTCACGGTAACACCTAACACAGCAACAGGGCCTGACGGCGTGTCTTCTGCGGACACTATGGCCAACACCGCAGGCAACGAAGGACTTTACAAAACCTGCACCTGTAGCACAAACACAGTCTACACCAATTCGGTCTACATAAAGAAAAAGGCCATAGGTGACGCGGACACGCCTGGGCTTTATATAATGTTCTTTACGGGCGGCGTGACCACAATAGCAGCTGTAGTGATAAATACATACACTGGGGCGCTGACGGTGGGAACTGCGTGGGGTCTTACCGTACCGCTTGCATACTCAGGTGAGAATTGTGGCGACTACTGGCGGTTGAGTATAAGTGGTGACTCGGTAGATAATACCGAAGTGAGGTGGGCTTTCTACAACGACTTTAACCCCACTACTGGGACGGCTGCTATTGGCGACCAACAAATATATGGAGCACAAATCGAAGAAGGCTCCACCCCATCATCCTACATCCCCACATCCGGTGCCACGGTCACACGCGCCGCTGAGACACTGACAGTAGCGGCGGCTAACCTGCCGTACAGTGCTGTTAACATGAGCATGCAGATGGATGGGGAGATGACCTATGCGGATGAAGGGGTCAACTCTCAAGAGACAATGGTTAGGTGGTACAGTAATGGCAATGACTATATTGTTATTGACGTTGACACCTTCAGCGCGGCTACTGGGGAGGTCAACTTCCGGCAAAAAGCGACGGCACTCGACTTGGTCATCGCATCTTCAACGTATCTTTCTCCAGGTGTCAACGTCTCTTACAACCTCGCCTCCCGCCATGGCGCGACACTCCTCAACGGTGCGCTTGATGGAACGGCCCTAACAGCTAACGAAACACCGACATCCCTCCCCGATCTGTCAGCCACCAACATGCTCATCGCTTCTACCTACATGGGCACCATCGGCAAGTTCCGCATGTGGGACGAAGACCTGGGCGACACTGGCATAGCCA